>CENZ01060230.1_pt1 | contig 43778 bp, 42 predicted proteins | sample 361341 | NCBI WGS metagenome assembly CENZ01 (sample SAMEA2619782, study PRJEB7988) | marine metagenome | biome: marine biome (ENVO:00000447); feature: deep chlorophyll maximum layer (ENVO:xxxxxxxx); material: "saline water (ENVO:00002010), including plankton (ENVO:xxxxxxxx)" | depth 50 m
GCGCCCTGAAAACGCGCCGTGAGCGAAATCAGTACGAATAAAAAAAGGGCCGCATAGCGGCCCTTTTTTATTGCTGAGTGATCGCAGTTTATCCTTCTCCCTGCAGCCATTCATTCAATTGAATGATGTCTTCAGGTGTAAGTATGCCAGCGACCTGCTTGAGTACCAGTGTATCGAGGACATAGTCAAAGCGGGCGTCAGCGTACTGGCGCAGAGCGCGGAAGAGATTTTCACGGGCCCTCAGCACTTCTACGATGTTACGTGTACCAACCTCGGCACCAAGCTCCGTCGCATCAAGCGCAAGCTGAGCCGAGTTGATTGATTGCTGGCGCTGGTCAATAACAAGGACGTCGGTGTTTACCCGACGGTAGGCATTTCGAATACTCTGAGTCAGCTGGCGTTTGGTCAGTTCCAGCGATTCCTGTGCAGCAACCACATTCTGCTCAGCCTGACGTCGACGTGCACTGACGGCGCCGCCGCTGTAAAGAGGAATACTGACACTCAGTGCCAGGGAGGTGCGATCGAATGCACCGCCGCCAATCACAATACCCTGACTCACGATAGGGGCCGTCACGTTGTGGCCATACACTCCGGCGATATCCACGGTTGGCAGATGATCTGACTTGCGCGCCCGCAGCGTTTTGCGCGAGGCATCAAGGTTGTACCTGGCTGCCGCGATGGCAAGGCTATTGTCTTCAGCTTGATCTTCCCAGGCGATCAGTGAGCCATCGACCTCCAGGATTGGGAAATCGGCTCGGAGCTCATCGATATCACCATGGGGCTGACCGGTGATTGCTTCCAGCGCTTCAAAGCGGGAACGCAGCAGGTCACGCTGAAGTATTGTAGTGTTGCGGGCCAGGTCATAGGCAGCCTGGCTGTCGAACACGTCAGTAATCGCGACCAGACCTACTTCTTCTCGCTGTCTGGTCTGCTCAAGCGAGCGCAGCGCCGCTTCTTCTTCCTGAAGATTGGTTTCCAGCAGTTCCTGGGCGCGCAGCACATCGAAATAAGCCATGGCGACGCGCATGATCAGGTCCTGTTCCTGGGCCGCGAGGTTAATTGCGGCCGCGCGGTCACTGGCCCTGGCGCTTTGGAAGGTATACCAGTTGGATAGGTTGATCACACTCTGGTTCAGGTTTAGACCCCAGCCGTGGTTGTTCAAACCATTAGCGTAGCTATGTGCAGGCTGGACCAGGGTGCTTACTGTTTCACCGGTTACCGGATTCGTTATGTCCCTGAAAACATCATCTGCAGGACCAGAGGTCACCCGTGAGGTACTGCCGCCAACGCCCAAACTTGGAAGCAAGGCCGAGCGGCTCTGGTTCAGGTTCTCTCGATTAGCGCGATAGACTGCTTCGGCTTGCCTCAGAGTAGGGTCATTTTCGAGGGCGAGTTCGAGGATCGTGTAGAGATCCTGCCCGTAACTGGCTGAACAGAAGAGGCTGCCCAGGAGTAAAAGTCCTAAGTACTTCGATAGTCGTCTCATAATTACTGACCTTGATGCGTGTGAATCCCGTGACTGGCGTCAATGCGGGTAAAACCGAAATTATTGGATTTCAGGTGGTGGAGATGAGCAAGCGCGCATTCTACACAGTGTAACCAAAAGTGACAATTTTAACCCCAGCGATGCGACAGGCTGTTCTTCATTCACTATTAGACGCTGGAGAGCTCAGCCGGTTACATTGGTCTTGGCGGCTTCTGGCCAGCGTATTACTTTGCGAGTGTTTTAGGGCATAATGATCTCAGCCTAGATACCGCCAGCGAGTCTGCTCTGGTTCGCTGATAGACCGAATGCTTTACATCCTAAAACACACGCCAGGAAGCCGAAAACAGTGACCGTTAGTCTCGCTTTCGCTGGCACCACAGGACCCTCGAATGAACGCAGAATCTGAACACCTACTGGAAAAAATCAGCAAGCTGGATACCAGCGGACAGCAGCACTACCCAAATTCTCGTAAGATATACGTACAGGGCAGTAGATCCGATCTTAAGGTCCCGATGCGAGAAATCAGCCTGACTGCCACTGAGACTGAAACAGGCCTCGAAGAGAATCCACCGATTCGAGTTTATGATACGTCTGGTATCTATTCAGATACGGAGTCGGTGATTGACCTGCGCAAGGGCCTGCCGCCAATTCGCCAGCCCTGGATCGAGGAAAGAAATGATACCGAACAGCTGGCAGGCGCCAGCTCCACATTTGGCCAGGCCAGGCAGCAGGATCTGAATACAGCGCACCTGCGCTTTGAACATATTCACGCGCCTCGCAGGGCCAGATCGGGCGCTAATGTGACGCAGTTGCACTACGCTCGCCAGGGCATCATCACGCCTGAGATGGAATATATTGCCATTCGCGAGAACATTGTCCGGGCCCAACTGCGTGAGCAGGAGCAGCCTCTCCATCAGCATAGCGGCGAATCGTTTGCTGCCCAGATTCCTGATGAGATTACCCCTGAGTTTGTGCGCGACGAAGTAGCGCGCGGGCGAGCAATCATCCCTGCCAATATCAACCATCCCGAAATTGAGCCCATGATCATCGGGCGTAACTTCCTGGTAAAGGTGAATGCCAATATTGGAAATTCTGCCGTGACTTCTTCGATTGAAGAAGAGGTAGAGAAGCTGACATGGTCAGCACTCTGGGGCGCGGACACGGTGATGGATCTGTCTACCGGCAAGAATATCCATGAAACCAGGGAGTGGATTATTCGTAACTCCATGGTGCCGATCGGAACTGTGCCAATTTATCAGGCGCTGGAGAAGGTAGATGGCGTTGCCGAGGATCTTAGCTGGGAAATTTATCGCGATACCTTGATTGAGCAGGCCGAGCAGGGTGTGGACTACTTTACAATTCATGCTGGCGTGCTGTTGCGCTATGTGCCGCTGACCGCCAAGCGCGTAACGGGCATTGTGTCGCGCGGTGGATCCATCATGGCCAAGTGGTGCCTGTCTCATCACAAGGAAAATTTCCTTTATACCCATTTTGAAGACATCTGCGAGATCATGAAGGCTTATGACGTCTCCTTTTCACTGGGTGATGGACTGCGGCCAGGATCGGTTGCTGATGCCAACGATGCAGCGCAGTTTGGTGAATTGGAAACCCTGGGTGAACTCACCAAGATTGCCTTGCGCCATGATGTGCAAACCATGATTGAAGGTCCAGGCCATGTGCCCATGCACATGATTAAGGAAAACATGGAGAAACAGTTAGAAGTGTGCGATGAGGCACCTTTCTATACATTGGGTCCGCTCACAACTGATATCGCGCCCGGATATGATCACATCACCTCTGGCATCGGCGCCGCCATGATTGGATGGTTCGGATGCGCCATGCTGTGCTATGTCACGCCAAAAGAACACCTCGGATTGCCCAACAAGCAAGATGTCAAAGAAGGGCTGATGGCTTATAAGATTGCGGCCCACGCGGCTGATCTTGCAAAGGGTCATCCCGGCGCCCAGTTACGAGACAATGCCCTGTCTAAAGCGCGCTTCGAGTTTCGTTGGGAAGACCAGTTCAACCTTGGTCTTGATCCCACGACCGCGCGTGCTTATCACGATGAGACTTTGCCAAAGCAGTCGGGCAAGGTCGCACACTTTTGTTCCATGTGCGGCCCCAAATTTTGCTCGATGAAAATCTCGCAGGAAGTACGTGAGTACGCCTCTGCCAACACTGAGGGTAACGTCGACAAGGCGATAGATGAAGGCATGGCGGCCATGGCCGAACAATATGAAAAGCAGGGGCGAAAACTCTATCGTAAGGTTTAGCAGCTGGAATTCAAAGCCTAAAAACTAATACTTGGAACCTACGGCCTAAAAAATAGTGCCTAGAGCATGTGATCCGACTGTATATAGTCTAGCATCGCCTGCAGACAGGACTCGGCAAGTTTGCCAGAGCGCTGTGGTGACCATCCGAACGTTGAATCGGGGGTTGCAGTGGTATCTTTGAACGGCATCTCCAGGGTCATCGCCAGGCAGTCATAGAGACTGGCAGTCTGGGCCGTGCTCATACTCAGGTTTGCTTCCCCGGGGCGCTTGGCTGGATATCCATGTTCGGTTTGAAAGTCCGGGTTGAGGTGCGCAAGCCGGTTGCGATAAAAATCCAGCTTGGCCTGGCGTGTAGACTCCCAGTTCGCTAAACCCTCAGTGCCTGCGATAAAACAGTAGGGCAGAGCCTCGTCGCCATGCACATCGAGGAAAAAATCTACCCCCGTCTCTGCCATTGCCTGCTTCGCCAGATGGGCTTCAGGCGCTGAATCCATGGCTGGCTCTATCCATTCCCGATTCAGATTGCGCCCAGCGGCGTTAGTGCGCAAGTGTCCGCGGCGACTTCCATCCGGGTTCATATTAGGAATCAGGTTGATATCACAGCGCTCCAGCAATTGCTGGGTCAGCGGTTCGTCGATATCCAACAGCATATCGATGCAGCCTTCCATCCACCATTCCGCCATGGTTTCCCCTGGGTGTTGGCGCGCAATAATCCAGCATTGTCTTCGTTCAGTTTTCCGGGTTTTGCCTACATCAAGGCTAAAGCGCAAGAGGTCCAGGTCCTGCCCATCCAGCGTCTGGCCGATGAGTCGGTTGCTACAGTGCTCGGCAGATTGCGCCTTGGCGACGAGCCGATGATGTCTTTCCATGGCATAAGGCGCGAAGTAGGCGAAGTACACCGAGTCTTGTTCCGGGCAAAATTCTATATTAAGGCAGCCGTCATCCAGGCTGGTGTCGTGTCGGTACCAGTGTTTACGGTCATAGGAATAACAAACCCGGTAGTCTCTGAAGCCATTGGGATAGGCTGCCCCGTCAGCGTTAATAATTCGCATTACGCAGCTCTGCTGTCTGGCATCGCTGAGACGAAAATAAAACCACTGATAGAACGCTGAATGTTTGTCGGCGCGAATCTTCAGGCGAATATCATCGACAGACTCGCAGGACAGCACTTCGATGTTGCCCCCATCAAACCCCTGGCTAATCTTCATCGGGCTTCCTTTCAAGCTATGTTTAGCTCGTTTTATATCGCAAGGCGGTTATTATCCTCTAAATGTCTTTGCAATTCACATTCTGCTATCATTTCCGCCCTTTTTTGGGGTTAGGTTGGCAACTGTCTTAAAGCTTGCATGCCCTGTCGCCAGAAATGGGGATTTGTAGCAAATATTGCAGCAGCATCCCAAACCAGCAATACGCTAATCCAGCGATACAAAATTAAAGTACCGAGACCAGCAATGTCCGTAATGACCGATAATTTAAACGTCAAATCCAATGACGCGCTCATCACTCCGCAGCAACTCAAGGCTGAGCTCCCTCTCGCAGGAGCAGCACAGGAAACAGTGCAGCAGGCGCGACAAACAATCTTCGACATCCTGGACCGAAAAGACCCGCGCCTTTTTGTCGTGGTGGGTCCTTGTTCTATCCATGACCCTGAGGCCGCCCTCGACTATGCAGAGCGACTCAAGGCGTTAGCGCCAAAGATTGCGGATACGCTTTATATTGTCATGCGCGTCTATTTTGAGAAGCCGCGAACCTCTATCGGTTGGAAGGGCCTTATCAATGACCCGCATTTGGATGATTCGTTCAAGATCGAGGAAGGATTGCGTATAGGGCGCAAACTGCTGCTGGATATCTCCGAGAAAGGACTACCCGCCTCCACCGAGGCACTAGATCCGATATCTCCACAATACCTGCAGGACCTTATTGCATGGTCTGCAATCGGGGCCCGCACTACCGAATCACAGACCCATAGGGAAATGTCCTCAGGGCTATCTTCGCCAGTGGGCTTTAAGAATGGTACTGACGGTGGTTTGATGGTAGCCATCAATGCCATGCAGTCGGTTTCCAGCCCCCACCGATTTCTCGGCATCAATGGTGAAGGGCAGGTGTCAGTGGTTACCACCAAGGGTAACCCCTATGCGCACGTAGTACTGCGTGGCGGCAGCAAGGGCCCGAATTACGACTCGGTGAATATTGCTCAATGTGAAAAAGCGCTTGAAGCTGGCGGCGTCAACAAAAACATCATGGTTGACTGCAGCCACGCCAATTCGAACAAGGATCCGGATGTGCAGCCTCTGGTATTAAAGGACATCACCCATCAGATACTTGAAGGCAACAAGTCGATTATCGGGGTCATGCTGGAAGGTAATATAAATCACGGCAGCCAATCTATCCCGGATGATCTGGGCCAGTTAAAGTACGGTGTGTCTGTGACAGATGCCTGTATGGATTGGGAAACTACCGAAGCAGCCCTGCTGGAAATGGCGGACAAGCTCCGATCAGTGTTACCCAAGCGCTAGAGCGGGCCGCATAAGCCAAACCAGGGCAAGCTAGAAGCCGGAGCCGGGTTGCGCAAGGAATTCGATTTCTTCCGCCGTAGATTCTCGACCCAGTAATGCATTTCGATGGGGATATCGCCCAAAGCGATCGATAATCTCTTTGTGCTTCAGCTCAAAATTGAAATTATCTTCCAGGCTAGGCTGATCAAATAAATAAAGTGCAATCTCGTGAATCTCGCGAGATTCGCTGTGCATGAACGGCATGTACAGGAAGGCCTTGTGGCCGATCTCCAATTCCTTATCCAGTTTTCTCCGAATCGCTTCTTGCGCCAATATCAGTGCCAGTGAGTCATAGGCGAATGCTTCTGCACTATCTCTGAACATATTTCTTGAGAACTGGTCCAGATCAATCACCTCAGCCAGCGCACCCAGGGGCTCTTCGCGCCAGGTATATAACAAACCTTGCTTGGCAAGTTCGTGGGTAGACCCGAAGCGATCGCGGATCAAAGCGTCAAACTTGGAATCCTTTTTAAAGCGTTGCTTGGGCTCGATTTCTTCAAACCAGAAGCGAAGGACTTCGAGGGCAGTCATGGGAAGTCAACTAAAGTAGCAGCTATGTCAGTTTATCGTCGCGACATCACTTTTGCTTTATACCCCCTGACGAAGGGCGCTGCATCCACCGTAAAAAAAGGGGCTCAGATGAGCCCCTTAGACAGGAAAGTAGCTTAGGTTTTGAGCTTAGGTTGCGAGCCAAGGTTGTTAATCAGGGTATGAACTATCAGGCGGAGTCGGCATAGGCAATCGCCAGGTTTTCCTTCTCGCGTCGACCCAGGGTTTTCCACTTCTGAACAAATGGATTATCCAGCAGAGTCTGCATATAGCTAACCGCATCTGCGCTTAGCTCGGCACCATAGGCCTCGAAACAGATAGCCACTGAAGCAAACATACAGTCGGCGATCGAGAACCTACCAAACAGGTAATTTCCGTTTTCACCAAAGCGCCTTCGGGTGCAGCTCCATATAGCGTCCATGCGAGCAATCTCGTCTTTGAGCGTATCAGAAGGAGACAGGCGATAGGAAGCCTTGCAGTTCATTGGCCATTCTTGCTTTAGCGTCGGAAATTCGGCGTGCATTTCGGCGCTAACAGACCGTGCACTAGCTTTACGTTTGGGGTTTACGGGCCACCCGGAACCACCTAGAAACTCGTCCGAGATGTACTCACAAATAGCCAAGGAGTCCCAAACCGTAACTTCTTTATGTAAGAGAACTGGCACTTTTAAAGAAGGCGAATAAGGCCCAAGTTTCTCTGTGGTGTTGTCCTGGTAGAGTGAAATCTGAATTTCTTCAAACTCTACATCAAACATCTTAAGCAATAACCAGGGGCAAAGTGACCAAGATGAGTAGTTCTTATTGCCAATTACGAGTCTCACGTCTTTCATCATTATTTCAGTCTCCACTCTGTGCCTCTACCAAGCGGGGCTAGTTAGTCTTCTCTGGAATCTGTGAGCATTTGCTGACTGGTATCTGTCAGGCGAACAATCACACGTCGATCAAAAAAATCAGTTTCCACACTCTGGGTCGCATGCAGTGGTTGAGTCTCGCCGTGAGCTACCGTTGTGATGGTTGCGTCATCTACGCCGAGTCGCTCAATGAAGCTTTTAACGCTCGCAGTGCGTGCTTGCGATAGCCTGAGATTGGCGTCGGCATCTCCGTTACGGTCCGCGTATCCGGTAATTTCAATGGCACCGGTTGGCAGCTGCTGCGCCAGTTCGATCAAGTTACTGAGCTGGTCCTGGTAGTGGCCCTCGAGTGTGCTGGAGCCAGTGCGGAAGTGAATAGAAATTGCGGTGTTATCGAACAGACTGGAATCTGGGGCTGTGTTTAGAAAGGCCGGCAGGACTTGGACGGGTGCGGATTTGAGTCGGTCGAGTTCATCGAGGGCATGCTGTTTTTCTCGTTCAAGTCTGGCCAGCTGCTGGCGGGCTTCCTGGGCCTCGACCTTTGAGGTGACCCACTCAGCTTCCATGTCGCGATAGTCGCGTCTGGTAACCCAACCGTCTCCCACAAAGATTCCAAGGGCCGCGCCAATGATCGCGCCAGGGGGGCCACCAGCTGCGGCGCCAATTACCGCACCACTCATTAGGCCCACGGTTTCTTCAGTTTGCGGCGTGCTGTCAGAGCGATACTGCTCGTCTGCAAGGGCGTTGGCGGATAGGCTGCCGGCGAGGGCGAAGCTTGCGAAAAGCATTCCAATTGGTTTTTTCATACGGAGAGGTCCTGTTAAGTGAATTTCAAATTGAGAGGCAAGTGGTTAATTCTTGGCCTGAGAAAACAATTACTGGGAATAAAATCTCTAATCCCGGAGTCTAATAAGTAGCTGCAGTTGCGCTCGAATTACTTGGGTGAGCGTATTAAACACAAGCTTTCTTGCGGCCATGGGGAGGTATTGGGGCCATGTGGTGATTAAATATGGCAGAATAATGGCAATGCGCGCTGGGCTAGAACCAGATCTCCGTTTCCACAGTCATATAGCGTATAGTCGGCGCCTAAATTATTGATTCTCAATAGGAAGATTCCGGCCAACACTGACAGTGAAAATTCAGAAACAGACCTAAAAGCAGAGCAGAAATGAGCAGAAGAATTGCTATCGTCGAGGATGAAGCCGCCATCCGGGAAAACTACGCCGATGTCCTCCGGAAACAGGGTTATGAGGTGCAGACTTACGCCAACCGCAAAAATGCCATGGCAGCATTCGATATTCGCCTGCCCAATCTGGCCATTATCGATATAGGCCTGGAAAACGAAATTGACGGAGGTTTCACCCTTTGTCAGGCACTGCGCTCTCTGTCAGATACGCTTCCGATTATTTTCCTGACCGCGCGCGATAACGACTTTGATACCGTATCGGGTTTACGCATGGGCGCCGACGATTATCTGACCAAGGACATCAGCCTGCCCCATCTCACGGCCCGCATCGCAGCCCTGTTTCGCCGTCTCGATGTAATTGATCAACCACCATCGCCTGAGAATCTGCTGCAGCGCGGCAAGCTGGCCCTGGATATCGGTCGTCTCACCGTGCAGTGGGGTGAACAACCTGTTCCCCTAACTGTCACCGAGTTCTGGATGGTACACGCACTGGCTAAATTTCCAGGCCACGTGAAGAGTCGCCAGGTGTTGATGCAGGAATCAAAAATTTTTGTGGATGGCAGTACGATCACTTCACACATCAAACGCATCAGAAAGAAATTCGTTCAAATGGACGGCGAATTTGACTGCATTGAAACAGTCTATGGCATGGGCTATCGCTGGAATATCGAACCGGCAGAATCCGAAAAATGTGCTTAGTTACTTACTAACGGACTAAGTCAATTGGCAGCAGCTAGTCCAACTAAACGAAACGCAACCTCTTCAGCATAAGCTTGTTATGGCCTTCGCTCTAAAAAATCCCTTTGGCATTCGCTTCAAGCTGGTTTTTCTTTCCAGCTTTCTGCTGGTAATTCCATGGCTAGGCTATCAGTACATCCTGGAGATGGAGGACTACCTGGCTCGCGGTCAGGAGCAAACCGTCCTGGGGACAGCGCAGGCGCTGGCTACTGCTCTCAATGAGCGGCCGGAGTTGTTTAACGAGGGTAGCTATAGCCCAGCCACGCGCAGCGAAGACCTCTATGTTTACCCCGTGTATTCACCCTTGTCTCTGGTTGATGGCTCACTCGATGATTGGGGCGAATACCAGCAGTATGAAGTGCAGTACGACAATCGGGATTTTCTCAGAACCACGTTGAATCCAGCGCGTATGTATGTGGATGATGATTCGCTGCAGTTTGAAAGCATGTTGGGCGAATACAATGGTTTCCTTTATGCCTACTTTAACGTGACGGACGACAAGGTTGTCTATCGAGATCAGGATGCACTGACCGTCTATCGCAGCGATTTTCTCCAGATCTCAATGCTGTCCAAGGAAGGCAATGATGTTACCCGTTATGTGATTGCGCCTTATCAAGCTGAACCGATCTATCCTTTTCGAGTCAATGAAGACTATACCGACCCGACCTACGAAGAACGCATCATCGGTCAATGGTATGACACCAACTTTGGCTATGTTGTTGAACTTCGCATTCCAATGGAAATGCTTGGTGATCGGCTTGGGTTTGCTGTATTCGACATTGATGACCCGGTAAATCGAAGCGTCAACACTGTGGTTGCCACTTATCGAATAGATGACGCGGAACGCCTGGGTTCAATCCGTTTACCTACTCCTGAGATTGACCGCATAGTTGCTGGGATGGGGCATAATAATTCACGCATACAGGTAGTGGATCGTAGCGGGCGTGTGTTGCTTACCGCTGGAGATATTCAGTCTGCTACAGGAATACAACTGACCCCTATTGAAAGTGGGGTACCGATCAACAAATACTGGCTGTATGTTCAAAACAAGATTCTGGACCCCTTGTATTACCAGCTTCTAACCAAACCCAGCAATGATTTTATTGATGATCTTTATTCTGAAGTTACGCGCGGAGGCGCGCACATTAACTCTGCATTAAATGGCACGCCGCTTACCCAGTTCCGAACTCTGGCGGACACTGAAACCCGCCTGCTTGAAGCCGCTCACCCCATACTCGCGAATAACGAGGTAATGGGAGCTGTGTTGGTTGATCAGAATATGAACGGATTGCGCACATTCAGAAATGAAGCCATGGAACAGCTGTTCAATACCATAATCGCAGTGATGCTAATTGTGGTGCTGGGCCTGTTCTTTTTCGCTTCACGCATTTCATCTCGAATACGAGGGTTACGCAATCAGGCTGAATCGATTATCGATGATACTGGGCGCGTACAAAACACCATTGTGCCGTCCGGAAATTCTGATGAGATTGGGGATCTAACGCGCAGCTTTTCCAATATCGTGGAGCGCCTTACACAGTATACGAATTACCTCGAAAACATGTCTTCGCGACTTTCACACGAGCTACGCACACCAGTTACAGTGGTTAGATCCTCTATTGAAAACCTGGGGCTGACAGAGAACAACGAGGAATCGGCTGTCTATATTGAGCGGGCAGAAGAAGGCATTAACCGGCTAAATCTCATTCTCACCAACATGAGCGAAGCTACTCGACTCGAACAAATGCTGCAGACTTCTGAGAAAGAGAAAATCGATCTGGTGGAAGTCATCACTGGCTGTATTGAGGGTTACAAGCTTGCCTATCCGGAGCCTAACTTCGAGCTGGATACACCGAACAACACGATTCACGTGGATGGAGTGCCTGAGTATATCGCCCAGTTGCTTGATAAGTTGGTGGCAAATGCAGTCGAGTTTTCCTATCCCGACCAACCCATTACAGTATTCTGCCGCGCCTTGCGTGATCACGCCGTGATCAAGGTATCCAACGCCGGGCCTTTCCTGCCGGAGGAAATGAAAGACAGGCTGTTCGACTCCATGATTTCAGTGCGCCCGCAGGAAAAACAGCGCCAGCCGCATTTGGGGATGGGCTTACGTATCGCGCGTCTGATTTCAGACTTTCATGGTGGACAGATTCGAGCGGAGAACAGGCAAGATCGAGAGGGTGTTACTGTCACGGTCGTCATTCCCCTGTTTTATAAGTAGCTCAGCTGCCCGTTTCGTCTGATATGGGGTCTTTTCCGGTATAGTATTTGGGAGCATTATCCCTCACCACCTGGGAATCAGTTGCCCAGGCGTGGCAGGTATCCAGCACCACCGGGCGCTTGTTGCCGCTTGTTTTTCCACCTTCTTCAGCGTCCGATTCCTGTCGGCGTTTGCTCTTGATCGGCCAGATCGTTTGCATGGCTACCGTCGCCATGGGAAATAGGAGTTCCGTCAGATGGGTGCAGCCCTGGGTACCACCGACCTTCATGCGTATCGCCTTACGCCACCCTGGACCCATTTGTATGCCAATCAAATTTTTATAGTTTGGCGCAATGCTCGGACACATCTCAAACGGACTGTGCTCAGTTGCTGCGTAAATATCCCGAATCACAAAACTGTCATCGATAGTGACACGCAGGAGCATTTCATGCATTGGCTCACCGATTGGCACAGTCCCGCGCCACTTATTGCTGAACTCATATGTCTTCGTATCCTTCATGTGAGCCTCAATGTCCCACATGCCATCTTCGCGTTCATAGCCGCGGTAGTCGATTGCTCGAGTATGGACATGGCGTCTTGGGGCTGCTTCAGGCAAAGACATAGGGGTACCTTCGATAATTCAGTTGGGGATCTCAGTCGCTAGAGCAAATAGTGTTCGTCGATAAATCTGATAGAAAAGGGCATCACGGATTTAGGCAACTTGCTGCTAGAAAGGTGCCTGATAGCCGAAATTATAACGGATTGTGTGCCCTCTTTCTTCCATTGGGGCATAATGCCCTGATTGCAGAAAAGGAGAGATCATGACTACAGCAACCGCCCGTCACATTCTGGTAGATTCCGAAGAACAATGCCTGCAGCTGAAGGATCGAATCGCAAACGGTGAAGATTTCGGCGACATCGCAAGAGAGTTTTCAAGCTGCCCTTCCAAGGCGCAGGGTGGAGATCTTGGCCAATTTGGCCCAGGCATGATGGTAAAAGAATTCGATGAGGTCGTGTTCAGTGCCGACGTCAACACACTGCAAGGCCCAGTCAAAACACAATTCGGCTACCACCTGCTTGAAGTAACAAGCCGCAACTAAAAATGCGCGAGCTGTTCTTGCGTATCGGTAACTCTTGCCGCTCGCAAATGGCGGAGGGTTGGGCTCGTGCTATCGCTTCCAAATTGCCAGTTAGAAATCAGTTTGAAGTTGCTTCGGCTGGACTGGAAGCCTATGGCCTGAATCCCCGAGCACTCGCTGTAATGGCTGAGGATGGCATTGATATCACCTCGCAGACATCGCACGTTTAACGCACGCGATGTTAGCAGAAGCGGACTCGCTACTATCGGGTTTTACTCATGCAGGCGAGCGCTGCCGGCTGTGGCGATCGGCGAGGAATCGGAGATCAAGGCCTGCTTTCAAATGTGTGCGAACGAATTCGAGTTGAAATCGAAATACTCGAGCATAAACTGGCTGCGAAAAAGCTCTAGATGAAAAAACTAGATCCACCCTTTCAACAAGCGGATGTGTCCGTGGAGCAGCGGCACACGGCCTATCGTGGTTTCCTCCGCTTGGATAAGCTGCAGCTCAAGCACCGAATGTTTGAAGGGGGTTGGAGCGAGCCGTTCGACCGCGAACTACTGGTTAAGGAGCAGGCGGTGGGTGTTATGCTGTTCGACCCTGACCTGGACAATTTGGTCATGGTGCGCCAGTTTCGGGTCGGTATGCTGGGACAGCAAGAATCACCCTGGCCGCTGGAACTGGTAGCGGGATTGGTTGATAAGCCGGAGTCCCTCGAAGAAGTTGCAGCGCGTGAAATTTATGAAGAAACCGGCCTTGAGGCGTGCAAACTGGTTAAAATCTGTGAGTATTTCAATAGCCCAGGCGCCTCGACAGAATATGTGACCTTGTATTGCAGCAGGGTAGATTCCAGTAAAGCTGGTGGGATTCACGGGCTGGACCATGAGCATGAGGATATCGAAGTCGTTGTCATTGCCGAAGCAGAGGCCCAGGAAGCAGTTCGAACCGGTGCTATAAATAACGCAATGTCGGTAATCGCCCTGCAGTGGCTGGCATTGAACAAGGATGCCTTGCTTGATCAATGGCGCTAGAGCCAGCAGCTTAAGCCATTGTTTCTACCCAAAAACCCTCGTCAAGAACTCGCAAAAACCGGCTAAACCGTTACAATTGAATTTGAAATGGTTTTTAATCCGAAATAACGTGGGTCCTGACCGTGAGTTCTCCAACACCCAGTGATTGCCTCATTATTTTCTGGCTGCCTCGTTTTATCGAGATTAGACTAGAGAACAATAGACTTGGCATTTAATCGTAATTTGGCAATAACTTAAGAAGTATGTCTAAGAATAGCTACAGTGTGGATCTGATAAAACAAATGGCCGTTTGCGATGCCAACTACATCCGTTTGCTTAAGCTAGTACCAGAACTTGGAGCTTATCTTGACAGGTCCTTCTCAAAACACATAGATAGTGTTGAAAATCGCCCTTTTGAGCTGACAGCCGATGAACCTGAAAAAGCATTGCAGGGTCTCACGACCCAGTTTTGTATTGCTGATCAGGTCGATGAAAATGCAAAGGTTACGGTTGAGATAAAAATTCTGGAAGCGTTTAAGTACACGACTACGCTAGAGATCATTCAGAAACCTGAATTGAAGCAATGGATGACTAACCCATCGATGCTGGTGAGGGTCTATCATGATGCCAACACCGCTGAAGTGGTCTCCTATCAGGGCCATCGCAATCTTAAGCCTCGCTACTCCAGGCCTAATCCAAAAATGTACCACGCTGATGAAAAGATGCAAGTTAACGAATTTTTGGGGGAGTGGCTTGCGCACTGTCTTAACGTAGGAAGAAGTATAAAGGCGCCAGAACTAACATGTAATTATTAACAATCTGTCCGGTAGCTATGATGCCGCAGACCGCTAACAGCCCAATTCATCTGGTTCAGATTACCGATACACATTTGTACGGTAAAGCGACTGGCACCCTGCTCAAAATGAATACTCACGATAGTTTTGAGCATGTGATTGAACTCGTGCGCGGAAAAGAAGATAGAATTGATCTAATTCTGGCCACCGGAGATATCGCACAGGATGCCTCGGAATCGGCTTACGGGCATTTTGCAGACAGGGTAGGTACGCTTGGAGCCCCTTATCGCTGGATCCCTGGCAATCACGACAAAGCGGAAGTGATGAAAAATGCCGCTGCTACGCCAGATGTGGACGAAAAAAGCGTGCAAATAAATAACTGGTTGATTCTGATGCTGGATACCAGTACCGATGGTCAGGTTCACGGGAACCTGGCGCCAGGAGAGCTGGAGTTTCTGCACTCACAGCTGCAGGAATCGAAGCTCAACAACTCCATTGAGCACATCATGATCTGCATGCACCACAATCCTGTTAAAGGCAACTCTGGCTGGATGAAGGATATTGGTCTGAAAAATCGTGCTCGTTTCTGGGAACTAGCCAAGACCGCCACTAAGATCAAGTGCGTAGTCTATGGGCATATCCACCAGGAGCTGGATTTTGTGCATGGAAATATTCGCTGCCTCTGCTCGCCTTCTACCTGCATTCAGTTTAAGCCCAACGTGGTGAACTTTGCATTGGACCAAGTTAATCCGGGCTACCGAAGTTTTGAACTGCACGCCAATGGCACTGTTGAAAGCGAAGTACATCGGGTTGAAGGTGAGAATTTCGAGGCCGACTTCAGCAGCGGCGGCTACTAGTTGCTTGCTCGTCGGTGTGTTGGAATAACGGCTTCAGGGACAGAGCACCGCCACTGCGGCGGTTTCATCCAGTCATCCTGATGATAGCTTAGCGTGACTTCTGATTTTCATATTCTTTACCTGCATGGCTTCCTCAGCGCGCCGCAATCGAAAAAGGCCCAGCAAACTATTGCCTATTGCGACCAAAAGGGCATGGCAGACCGTATTCATGTCCCTGCGCTGATGCAGGGGCCAGCTGCCACGATCCATGAGCTCATAGAACTAATAAAGAGTCTGCCTCGAGACAGCTTGGGACTAATAGGTAGCAGTCTGGGCGGATATTATGCGACCTACCTGGCAGAGTCTTTTAATCTGCCCGCGGTACTAATCAACCCTGCCGTAGGGCCTTTCGAATCCTGGGAGTCCCATCTGGGCGAACACAATAACTACTTCAGCGATCATGTGCATGTAGTGACTCCCCGCTACATCGAGGAGCTGCAATCACTGGAGAGGAACCCTTTGCAGTTTCCAGCAAATTTCATGGTAATGGTGCAAACTGGTGATGAAACGCTCGACCATCGCGAGGCGGTGTCGAAATTTAGTGACTCTCGTCTCGTGATTCGCCAAAATGGCGACCACAGTTACCAAGGCTATGATCGTGAACTGCCTGCCATCGAAGCCTTTTTGCTATCAAGAATTAACGATTCTGCGCGATAAAATGTTATCCAACCGCAGTATGACAATCCCGCTATTCTCTTAACCTAACCAGATGTCCAACAACTACAACGCCGATGCGATTGAAGTACTAACTGGCCTTGATCCAGTTCGTAAGCGTCCGGGTATGTATACCGATACAACCCGCCCCAATCACCTGATCCAGGAAGTCATCGATAACAGTGTCGATGAAGCGCTGGCAGGTTTTGCCAATAACCTCACCCTGACCCTGCACAAAGACGGCTCCATCGAAGTCAGCGATGATGGCCGCGGCATGCCGGTAGATAAGCATAAGGGCGAGAAAGTCTCCGGCGTCGAACTCATTCTTACGCGTCTGCATGCTGGAGGTAAGTTCTCAAACAAGAACTACCAGTTCTCTGGAGGCCTGCACGGGGTCGGGGTTTCGGTAGTAAATGCCCTGTCAAAAACCCTTGAGGTGAGTGTCAAGCGCGACTCTAAAGTTTATAGCATGACATTCAAGGGTGGCGAAAAAGCCTCCGAGCTGAAAGTTGTTGGAAAGGTGGGCAAACGCAACAGCGGCACCACGGTCACCTTCGTGCCGGATGAAAAGTACTTTGACTCGGTCAAGATCTCGATCCCAAGACTAAAACATGTCTTGCGGGCGAAAGCGGTGCTCTGTTCCGGGCTGCGGGTCGCCTTTATCGACGCAACTGTCAGCGACTCCAAGGCCCAGAGTGAAGAGTGGTATTTTGAAGATGGCCTGACTGATTATTTGACCCAGGCAACCTCTGAATATGAGTGTTTGCCGGAAGAACCGTTTGTGGGCTCCATCAAGGGTAATGATGAGGCCGTGGATTGGGCCTTGCACTGGTTGCCCGAGGGCGGCGAAGTAATCGGCGAAAGCTATGTCAATCTGATTCCCACGCCCCAGGGCGGAACCCACGTTAATGGTTTGCGCACGGGTTTGCTCGAGGCGCTGCGAGAATTCTGTGAGTTCCGCAATCTGCTGCCCAGAGGAATCAAGCTGACGGGTGAGGATGTCTGGGAAAAGTGCAGCTATGTACTGTCATCTAAACTCCTGGATCCTCAGTTTTCGGGGCAAACTAAGGAAAGGCTATCGTCACGACAGTGTGCAGTTTTTGTGGCTGGCGTGATTAAGGATGAATTCGGCCTGTGGCTTAACCAGCACACTGCTAAGGCCGAGGCCATTGCCGAGCTCTGTATCAGTAACGCCCAGAGCCGACTCAAGGCCAGCAAGAAGGTTGCGCGCAAGAAGGTAACGTCTGGCCCGGCCTTGCCGGGCAAGCTGGCGGATTGCTCCACCCAGGATGTGATGTCCGGTGAGCTATTCCTGGTGGAGGGCGACTCGGCTGGGGGCTCTGCCAAACAGGCCAGGGACCGGGAATTTCAGGCCATCATGCCGCTGCGAGGTAAGATTCTGAACACCTGGGAAGTAGATTCCGGTGAGATCCTCGCTTCCCAGGCTGTGCACGACATCGCTATTGCGCTAGGGGTCGATCCGGGCACCAGTGATATCGACGGCTTACGCTACGGTAAAATTTGCATTCTTGCCGATGCAGACTCAGATGGGCTGCATATCGCGACGCTTTTATGCGCGCTATTCGTCAGGCACTTCCGCCCTGTGGTGGAAGCTGGCCACGTTTTCGTCGCGATGCCGCCTCTGTTTCGTATCGATGTCGGCAAAGAAGTTTTCTATGCCCTGGACGAGGACGAAAAGAACGGCATCCTGGATCGTATCGCTGCCGAGAAAAAGGGCGGCAAGGTCAATGTCCAGCGCTTCAAGGGCCTGGGTGAAATGAACCCTTTGCAGCTGCGCGAAACTACGATGGCGGCGGATACGCGTCGCCTGGTTCAGCTCACGCTGGAAGACAATCCTGCTAACAAGAAGAAGGGCACCATGGAAATCATGGACATGCTGCTGGCCAAAAACCGTTCTCAGGACCGCAAGGCCTGGCTGGAAGAGAGCGGCAATCTTGCTGACTACGCCGAGTAAGTTGATCTAACAAGGCAGCCCGACAACAGAATTTTGATGAGCATTCTATGAACGAAGACATCACCATCAATGAGGACGGTACCGAGCAAATAGCGCTGCGTAGCTATACCCAGCAAGCCTATTTGAATTACTCGATGTACGTGATCAACGACCGGGCGTTGCCGAACATCGGTGATGGGCTCAAGCCTGTGCAACGCAGAATCGTTTACGCCATGTCAGAGCTCGGTCTGAAAGCATCGGCCAAGTTCAAGAAATCGGCACGTACCATTGGCGATGTGATTGGCAAGTTCCATCCCCACGGTGACTCAGCCTGTTATGAAGCCATGGTGTTGATGGCGCAGCCGTTCACTTACCGTTATCCGTTGGTTGACGGCCAGGGCAACTGGGGATCACAGGATGACCCCAAGTCATTTGCCGCCATGCGTTATACCGAATCTCGACTACGTAACTATGCAGACGTATTGCTGGGAGAACTGGGCCAGGGGACAGTTGATTGGAAACCAAATTTCGATGGCACTCTGGAAGAGCCTGAAATTCTCCCAGCGCGATTACCCAACGTGCTGCTAAACGGCGGCAGCGGGATCGCCGTTGGCATGGCAACAGACATACCGCCCCACAATCTCAATGAAGTGGCAGATGCCCTCATCCATTTGCTGGACAAGCCCAAGGCCACCCTTAAAGATATAAGCAAGTACATCAAGGGACCTGATTTCCCTACTGAGGCGGTGATTATTACGCCCAAGGCTGAAATCGAGGAGCTATATACAACCGGCCGCGGTAGCTTAAAGGCCCGCGCTACATATACCACTGAGCAGGGTGAAATCATCATCACCGCGCTGCCTTTCCAGGTGTCGGGCGCGAAAATTCTCGAGCAGATTGCCGCGCAGATGCAGAGTAAAAAGCTACCGATGGTAGTTGATCTTCGCGATGAATCTGATCATGAGAACCCGACCCGTATCGTAATCGTTCCGCGCTCCAATCGGGTCGATATTGACAGCGTCATGTCGCACTTGTTTTCCACTACGGATCTGGAGAAAAACTACCGCGTCAACTTCAATATGATCGGCATCAACAAGCGCCCCCAGATCAAGGACCTGGTAAGCCTGTTGAAAGAGTGGCTGCAGTTCAGAACTGAAACTGTCAGGCGCCGACTGCAGTTCCGGCTCGACAAAATTCTGGATCGCCTGCACATTCTCGATGGTCTGCTTATCGCGTTCCTTAACATTGATGAAGTTATCAAGATTATTCGTCAGGAAGACAAACCCAAGCCGGCACTAATGAAGCGGCTCAAGATTTCGGAACGCCAGGCCGAGGCAATTCTGGAACTACGTTTGCGCCAGCTCGCGAAACTCGAAGAAATCAAGATACGGGCTGAGCAGAAAGAGCTCAGCGAAGAGCGTAAATCCATTGAGCAATTACTGAAGTCAGCGACACGCCTGAAAACATTCATCAAGAATGAGATCAAGGCGGACGCTGAAAAATTTGGTGATGAGCGACGATCACAGCTGGTTGAGCGAGAAGAATCCAAGGCCTTCAGCGAAACTGAATTACTGTCGACAGAACCGGTCACCATAGTGCTGTCAGAACGTGGTTGGATGCGTGCTGCCAAGGGTCACGAGGTCGATCCACGTTCGTTGCAATACAAGTCCGGAGACAGTTTCAAGATCGCGGCACGCGGCAAGAGCAATCAGCTCGCGATCTTTCTGGATTCAACTGGCCGCGCTTATTCCCTGCCGGCCCATACCCTGCCTTCAGCAAGGGGTCAGGGCGAGCCTGTATCAGGCAAGGTGAATCCGCCCTCAGGTGCAAGCTTTGAAGGCGTAGTCATCGGCGAAGATAGCAGGGATGTCCTGCTGGCCAGCGACGCCGGCTATGGCTTTGTTGCCAAAGTCGGTGATCTGATCAGCAAGAACAAATCCGGTAAGGCTGTTCTGCGCCTGCCAAAGGGCTCGATTGTGCTGCCCGCAGTCATGGTCAACGACTACGACAGCGACATGATCGTCTCGGTGACCAACGAAGGCCGCATGCTGATGTTTCCGCTTAAGGAACTGCCGCGGCTTGCTAAGGGTAAAGGCAACAAGATCATTAGCATCCCTACGGCCAGGGTAGTTGACCGCATCGAATTCGTCGTCGCCATGACGGTGGTTACTGAAGAAGATACCTTAACTGTCTATGCCGGTCGTAGACATCACAATCTCAAGCCCGCCGATCTCGGACACTATCGCGGTGAACGAGGCCGTCGTGGGAATAAGCTACCGCGTGGATTTCAGAACGTGGATCGCATTGAAGTCGCCGATTAGGGCTGCGTCGATTCAGAGTGCTAGCAGGCGCAACTGTTGTCGCGTTCTAGACTTTGCCTGAATATAGGCTATCGCTTGGGTGGCAGTTCCCGGTCAGTCAGAGTAGAGAGTAACCAGCTGAATCGCCTGTCTTTCAATGAGAAGCTTGTAATTTGACATGGGCTCCCGTCCCAGGAACGTCCGGATCAGGTCTGCTTCGCCGACTTCAGCGAATTCATCAGCGACTACCCGATTATGTGACCCCGCGTGCTCAAAACTTTGTTCGCTGATAAGCAGGGAATTATCTGGGCATTCCTGGCAGATTGCCCGAGCTTGATCGAGGGTCTCACCGCTTAGGTTGTTGGTCGTTTGCGTGATGGGTGAATAGAGGCTGCTCACCATTTGGCCGCTGTGTACCGCAAGCTTGTACTTGGAGTGCGCGATCTCATCATCGACATCGTTGATGTCACCCACGATATGCAGAAAGAGCTGTGCGGCGCAGATTCCATAGAACGCTTGATCTTCTTCCACCGGTACTTCACTAAAATGAATGACTACTTCACCTTCCGCACAGTAGGTGACGCTGCCATTGTACAGCTGGGTTACCTTGTCGATGAAAAAGTAAAACTTATTGAGAAGTTTAACCAGGGTCTCACTGCGAAGGGTAGACGCCAGATACTGGTAGTTTGCCATACTGACAACAAGCAGAGTTATGTCCTGTTTGCCGGGAACGAATTTGAGATTCTGTATATCGGTGTCAGGTTGTCGATTGCCGAAATTATCAAGGAAAGCATTCTGCGCCAGAAACTCAGCGGTCGCGTTGTATTGCCTGATGGCGGCGCTCAACTCATTGTTACTCTCAGGCTCTGGGCAGGTTTCAATATCACCTTTGCGTATATTGCTAAGGGCAAATGAGAGCAGGTTTGTCGGGAAGCTTACCAGATACTGGAAATAGGTATTGCTGATGAGTATGGCCACGATGAGCAACAGGGCCGTCGCACCGATGACTAGCAGCATACTATTAACTGTTCCTACCTCAATGTAGTCGAGATTCAGCTGAAGTCGCACATAACCAGCGACGGAATCGGGCAGAGCAATAGGTGCCTCATACAAAGCGCTTATTGCAGTTAGCGGTACTGGCAGGGGAATCAGCGGGGAAAGAGATTCACCGCGGCTGCTAGCCGTTGCGATAACCGAATTGTCGACACTGTAGACGCTGATTTCTTCGATGCCAGAGGCCTGGCTCAAACTCGTCAGTACAACGTTCATGCTGATCAAGTCATTAACCAGCACCAGCTCTGTAAGCTGAGTCGCTGTCTGTTCTGCAAGCGCCTCGCCGAGGGCGTCGGCCTGCCGTTGTAGTAGATTGCGGGTGTTGTAACTGCTGATAAGCCAAAAGACGCACATCGCTAGGATTAAAAGCATACAGACTGCCAGAGTGAATTTTCTGGAAACCTTGCCGACTGCGCGACCGGCTGTGCTGGACTCCGCCGCGTCGTTTTCAGTATCCGTTGCCAATCTAGCTGCTCTTGTTGTGATGTAGGATCGTCGCGCAAGAATAACAGGAGCGGCCGCGTGGGCCCAAACTTATGGGCGCAATTAATTCAGGCAAATCACCTGATGATGGGGAATCCCGGTGTTGATTTTTTGATCAGGTGCCCACAGGCAATTGCCCTGAGCGAAATCCACCCCCGCCTTCCATAAAATCGGCAGCAGCAAGATATCGTCCAGCTGGGCGGCAATCACGCGTATACCCTGTCGGTTCAAAGCGGCAATTTGCTTTTTCAAGCGCAGGCGCCGTTTGCTTTCATGCTCGATATTGTGAATATATTCAGGCGCCAGCTTGAGGTAGTCCAGCGGCAGGTTCAACGGCGAGTCGAGGCTCACGTTCCGAGGAAGATCTCGAGTAAGGCCCTGAGTAAGATTTCGACTAAGGTCTCGAGAATGATTCAGGGATAAATGCCGAGATGTCGCAGCGCTACTCAACGCGTCCGTGCGCTGCACCAGACAAATTCTAAATCCCATACCTTTCAGAGACTGAAAAATTTGCTGCGCCGCAGCCTCGTCGGGCAGCACATCCCGCTCACTGATTTGAAAAATAACTTGCCCCGGCATGGTTGCCGAGTCGCACAATTGACTAGCGATCCAGTCCATGAATTGAGGGTCTTGAATTGTGGCGCGACCAATCCATACCGAGAGATTTAAGTGAGGTTGATTGGAGAGTCGCAGCAGTTTAAATACGCGGGTGATTATCCATCGGTCTAACTCCCCGCCCAGCTGCTGCTTGTTGGCGACGTCGAATAGCTGTCTGGCGGACAATGAATCAGAGTCGTAAGCCAATCCACAGCGAACCTCAAAGTACTGCTCGTCACTCTCGTCGAGGCTCACCGTAGGCTGGAAGTTAAGGCAAAAGGCGCCAGCTGCCATAGCCTCTCTTATCTTTATAGCGGCGAGCTGATTATCAGGAACAGGTGCTCTGTCTTTAGCGCCACCCGTTGGCGGGAGTGCGGGCCCCATCGTTTTTTCACCCATGGCACATCCTTGTGAATAGGGGTAGTTTCTTCGTTCGAGAATAGTGGTCAGGCCAGGCGTGTCTTGCTGTTGTTGCCCGGATCCTCACGGACCAGTTGCGGCACCAGATAGCCCGGCAGGTGGCTCCGGACTGACGCCATCAGCTTCAATGCCTCTGATTCATTTACAATGAAATGTCCGGTGCCAGTAACTCGATCTGGCAAATGCAGGTAGTAGGGTAGTACATCTGACTGGAAAAGCGTTGTGCTGAGCTTAATCAGGCTATCAGCGTAATTATTAACACCCTTAAGCAAAACCGCTTGGTTGAGCAGGGTGCTGCCAGCATGCCGTATCGCCTTTAACGCCGCCTGAACTTCTCCATCAATCTCTTGTGGATGATTGCAGTGGGTTATGAAAACCGACTTGCTGCGTAGCTCGGACAGCATGCTGCACAGTTGGGCCGTAACTCGCTGTGGAATCACGATCGGCAGGCGCGAGTGGATGCGGATTGTCTCTACATGGGGAATGCGATCTACTTCGGCAAGCAGCCAGGCCAGGTAGCTATCGCCCGCTGCCAGTGGATCTCCACCACTTAGAATAACCTCGGAGATATCAGGATTTTCACTGATATAGGCAATCGACTCCGACCACTCGCGGCGACCAGGTGTATTGGCCGCATAGTCGAAGTGACGCCGAAAGCAGTAACGACAGTGGACGGCACAATGGGGTGCGGCGGTGAGCAGCACTCTGCCATGGTATTTTTGCAGTAAGCCTGGCGTCTTATTAAAGTGCGTCTCCTGCAGGGGATCCAGACTTAAGCTATCGCTTTCAACGTCTTCGAGGCTGCTAGGCCAAACCTGGCGCAGCAGTGGATCATCCCAATTGCCAGGCTCCATGCGCGCGGCAAAGGGTCGCGGCACCTTGAGGGGAAACTGCGCCAGCCCCTTAGCTGCAAGGGCAGCTAGTGGATTTGCCGTGGTATCGAGCTTCAGATCCGCAAGTAATTCCTTTGGATCTGTGATGAGATCGGATAATATCTCTTGCCATTTTTCAGGCTGGTCAGATTTAATAACTGATAAAGCTAGGGTTTGCATAGCAGGCTGGCGACTATGGGAATTTGACTATTTTGCGCTGGGCGCTTTATTTGTCAGCATCATAGCAGCAAAGCAAGTTGCTGACAGGGCAAACCTGTAAATCTCGGGCTCCAGCACCAAAACCAAATTAGATCAAACAAAAGAATAGCTGCACATACTTGATCCGTACCAAATAGGATCCACACGCAAGGCGGGAGGCAACACTATGGCGACTTACTCAACCAACGAATTCAAATCCGGGCTCAAGGTTCTGGTAGATGGAGAACCTTGCTCGATACTCGAGAATGAGGTGGTTAAACCAGGCAAGGGCCAGGCCTTTAATCGCGTGAAGTTTCGCAATCTGAAGAATGGCAGGGTGTGGGAACGGACTTTTAAATCAGGTGAGTCCATCGAAGCCGCCGATGTCATGGAAATCGACATGGAATACCTCTATGAGGACGGCGAGTTCTGGCATTTCATGAAGACAGACGACAGCTATGAGCAGATTGCTGCTGATGCCAACGCTATTACTGAAGCCAAAGACTGGCTGAAAGAGCAGGATGTGTATCAGGTGATTCTATGGAATGACGCGCCGATCTCGGTTTCGCCTCCCAATTTTGTGGAACTGGAAGTCACCGAGACTGACCCTGGCTTAAAAGGCGATACTGCCCAGGGTGGCACTAAACCTGCAACACTGAGCTCAGGTGCCGTGGTTAAGGTTCCCCTGTTCGTTAATATCGGTGACGTGCTGCGGGTTGATACCCGTACTGGCGAATATCAGAACCGGGTTTCCAAGTAATAGCCCATTGACCTGCCGCTGGTTCACGGCGGAGACGAAAGCACATGCTCGACTGGCGCACTTCAGCCTCTCCTGAGATTCTTAAGCTGCGCGCCTGGATGCTCGCTGAAATCAGGCGCTTCTTTGCCGAGCGCGAGGTGCTGGAAGTCGAGACGCCTATTCTTGATACCAGTTCCGTCACCGACGTCCATATCCAGTCTTTTGAAATTGGCGCGGAGACCAATTCACTGCAGCAGGCGCTGTTTCTGCAAACCTCACCTGAGTACGCCATGAAGCGTATGCTGAGCGCCGATTCCGGCGCGATCTACCAGATCTGCAAAGCCTTTCGGCGCGAAGAGCGCACACAACAACACAATCCAGAATTCACTCTACTGGAGTGGTACCAGCCTGGTTATTCAATGCAGGCCCTAATGGACGAGGTCGAAGCGTTGATTCAGTGTTTGCTGAAAACAGAGGCGCTGCCTCGCTTCTCCTATGGCCAGCTATTCCAGACTCATCTTGATCTTGATCCCCACGGCATCACGCTGAACGAGCTCAAATCTCGCAGCGCAGGCCTGTTGGAGGTTACTGGCGATAATCTCGATGCGACTGACTATCTACAGCTGCTCTTGAGTCAGAAAATCGAGCCGCTCCTGCCGCCACACTGTTTTGTATATGACTATCCCATTGCCCAGGCCGCGCTGGCTGTCGTTGAAAATGATTCCGAAGGAAATGCTGTAGCCAAGAGGTTTGAGCTCTATTGCGGTGGCATGGAGCTTGCCAATGGCTACTACGAGTTAACCGATGCGGCAGAGCAGCGACAGCGGTTTGAACGCGATCAGAACAGGCGCAGGGCGCTTGGATTACCCGAAATCCCCGTGGATGAAATGCTGCTGGCCGCTCTGGATTCAGGCTTGCCCAACTGTGCCGGGGTCGCAATCGGCCTGGATAGACTGCTCATGGTGTTGGCAGGTAAAAGCAATATTGAAGAAGTGTTGAGCTTTCTTTCTTCTTAAACCCGCTTGAATTATTTTAGATTAGTCGCGCTTCCGTCAGCACGCGATCGGTATATAGCTGTCGCATCTTCTGTGTGATAGGGCCGGGTGTCCCATTTCCAATTTGATGGCCGTCTATATCAACAACACCGAGCGCCATGGTGGTGGCGCTACTGATAAATGCCTCATCCGCTGCAATAGCTTCCTCTACTGTAAACAGTCGCTCTTCGATTTCAATGCCGGTTTGCTCAGCTAGCTCAAGTAGGGTACGCCTTCTTATGCCGGGCAGTATCAAGTTGGACAAGGGGCGTGTGACAATTTTGCTATCTTTTACGATATAAGCTGACGATGAGACACCCTCGGTGACAAATCCATCTTCGACCATCCAGCCCTCTTTGGCGCCCTTACTCACGGCATCCTGTTTTGCCATGCACTGTCCCAGCAAATTTATTGACTTGATATCCCTACGCTTCCAGCGCAAGTCAGCAGTGGTTGCTACTTTGATGCCAGTCGCTGCCGCCGGGCTATTCAACAAGTTCATTTCAGTTGAAAATGCCATAAATGCTGGCGCCGTATTTTCGGGAAAAGGGAAATCGCGTACCGCCACGCCGCGAGTCACTTGGGAATACACAACACCTTCACGCAAATTGTTGCGCTTTACCAGTTCGCTCATTACCTGAAGATATTCTTCTTTGCTACATGGCCAATCGATCTGAATCTCATTCAGACTACGATCCAATCGTTCCAGAAAATACTGCTTGTCTACAACAGCTGCCTCGAAGACGGGCACGACTTCGTAAACCCCATCTCCAAAAATATAGCCACGATCGAAAATAGAAACCTTCGCCTCTTCAGCTGGCAAGTATTTTCCGTTGAGATATACGATTCTAGACAACTTTTTTTCCTCTATTTTTTTGGGTTTCATGTGAGCTGTCGCAGTGAGCGGTGGGCTAATTAGACTTGAAGTCGATACCGGCAAGGTGCCGATTCCACGCTCACTCTGAAGTTCGGTTGTGCGCAGAAAAGCTTTAGCCATTGTGCCTTCCTAGCGTTATCCCTCTCGCCTGGTTGATCGCTGGGACTAACCCCGTGCTAGCTAACAAACTCATTGGCGAATTTAGTCAGTTCATCGCCATCGAGGCGCTGTACCGTCCATTCATCCATAGGCGCCGCGCCGATAGAGCGATAAAACTGAATGGAAGGCTCATTCCAATCCAGTACTGACCATTCTACCCGTGTGCACCTCTTCTCAACGGCGAGCTTGGCCAGGTAGGACAGCAGGCATTTGCCAAATCCTTTTCCGCGCATCTCAGGTTGGACGTAGAGATCTTCCAGGTAAATGCCGGGCCGGCCGGTGAAGGTGGAGAAGTTATGGAAAAACAGGGCATAGCCAACTGCCTTGCCCTGATATTCGCCCAGCACAGCCTGAGCGTAGGACACTTCGCCAAACAGGGTTTCTTCCAGCGTAGCGACCGTGGCAACTACCTCATGGGAGAGCTTTTCATACTCAGCGAGCTCCTTGATGAAATCCAGGATTTGCTGGCAATCATTAATAGAGGCGGTACGCAGGACAAAATCGGGCAGTGCAGTGGCAATGGTCATGGGGCTCTCTTTGAGGATTCGGTGATTGTGCTATTGAGTATGTTTCAGTGCTGGTTTTCCGGAGTTTTACCTGTTTTGGCGCTATAGTCGGGCCATGGCTTGACTGCTATAATACGCGCCCTTTTTTTGATCCAGTTTTGGGCCGACTAAACGCAGATAAGGAAACATGATGTCAGATAAAAAATCCACCATTATTTATACGGAAACTGATGAAGCTCCAGCCTTGGCGACTTATTCATTTTTGCCGATTATCGAGGCGTTCACCAGAGCCTCAGACGTGGATGTGGAGATGCGGGATATTTCTCTATCTGGTCGCGTCATTGCTAATTTTTCTGACTATCTGAGTGCAGAGCATCAGCAGCCGGACGCGTTGTCGGAGTTGGGAGCGCTGACACAAGATCCAATGGCCAATATTATCAAGCTTCCTAACATCTCGGCATCTATTCCCCAGATGAAAGCGGTCATTAAGGAACTTCAGGATAAGGGATATGCTCTGCCTGATTACCCTGAGGAGCCTTCTAACGACGAAGAAAAGGACATCAAGACTCGCTATGACAGCGTGAAAGGCAGCGCGGTTAATCCCGTATTGCGCGAAGGCAACTCGGATCGCCGAGCACCGACCTCTGTGAAGAATTACGCGAAGAAGAACCCCCATTCAATGGGTGCCTGGTCCGCGGATTCTCGCTCCCATGTTGCCAGCATGTCACAGGGTGATTTTTTCGGTAGCGAACAATCCACTACCGTAGCTGCAGATACTTCAGTCAGCATTCAACATACCAATGGCGCTGGCAATGTTTCTGTTCTGAAAGAGGGCATCGCGCTTCAAGCTGGTGAAGTAATTGACGCGGCGTGCATGAGCAGCACAGCGTTGCGCACATTCCTGGAAGAACAGATTGAAGATTCCAAGGCGCAGGGCGTATTGATGTCGCTGCACATGAAGGCCACCATGATGAAGGTGTCTGATCCAATCATCTTTGGTCATGCTGTGACGGTTTATTACAAGGATGTGTTTGCGAAGTACGCCGATACCTTCGATACATTGGGCGTTGATGCAAACAACGGCGTGGGCGATGTTTACGCCAAGATTCAGTCTCTGCCGGAATCTGAGCGCGCCGCCATCGAAGCGGATTTGAATGCAGTTTATGAGTCGCGTCCGGCTATGGCCATGGTGGACTCCGATCGTGGCATCACCAACCTGCACGTACCCAGCGACATTATCATTGATGCTTCAATGCCGGCGGCGCTGCGCACTTCCGGCAAGATGTGGGGCCCCGATGGTGAGCTGCATGATATGAAGGCAATCATTCCTGACCGCAGCTACGCAGGCGTGTATCAGGAAGTTATCGATTTTTGCAGGAGCAACGGTGCCTTCGACCCGTCAACCATGGGTAGCGTGCCAAATGTTGGCCTGATGGCGCAAAAGGCGGAGGAATATGGGTCCCACGACAAGACTTTTGAGGTCGCAGCCGATGGCAAGATCGCTGTTGTTGATAGTGACGGCAATACCTTGCTTGAACATTCGGTAGCAGAGGGCGATATCTGGCGTATGTGCCAGGTCAAAGATGCTCCGATCCAGGACTGGGTGAAGCTGGCCGTTAGCAGATCTCGCCTGAGCAACACACCGGTAGTGTTCTGGCTCAACGAAGAGCGTGCTCACGATGCTGAGCTCATCAAGAAAGTAAATACCTTGTTGCCGAATCATGATATCGATGGTCTGGAAATCCATATCATGGCGCCAAACGTCGCTACCCGTTTCTCGCTGGATAGAATCAAGCAAGGCAAAGATACTATATCTGCCACCGGCAACGTGCTGCGTGACTACTTGACCGACTTGTTTCCAATTCTTGAATTGGGCACCAGTGCGAAGATGTTATCTATCGTGCCATTGATGAACGGTGGTGGTCTGTTTGAAACAGGCGCCGGTGGCTCCGCACCCAAGCATGTTCAGCAGTTCGAGAAAGAGAACCATCTGCGCTGGGATTCATTGGGCGAGTTCCTGGCTCTGGCAGCGTCACTGGAACATTTGGCTCATGTCACAGACAACCTCCGCGCCAAGGTACTTGCTCATGCGCTGGATCAGGCGACCGGTAAGTTTCTGGATGAAAACAAGTCGCCCTCACGTAAGGTCAACGAGCTTGATAATCGCGGCAGCCACTTCTATCTGGCGATGTATTGGGCCGAAGCCCTGGCTCAGCAAACCGAGGATACGGAATTGGCACAGCATTTCAGTTCAGTGGCGGAAGCCATGGCGGCCAATGAAGCCAAGATTATGGAAGAGCTGAACTCTGTACAGGGCGTCCCCATGGATGTGGGAGGTTACTACAAGCCGGATCCCGACAAGGCTGCTGCTGCAATGCGCCCAAGCGCTACCCTGAACGAGATCATCGCAACGGTTTAACTGCGACTATCACTCAGCAGCAGCAAAAAAAAGCCCACCAAGAGGTGGGCTTTTTCGAATACTACAGCGCTACTTGACGGGTCGTACGTATCGCTTGATGCCGCCTACAGGGCCAACTTCGGCACCAAAGATGTTGCCGTGGCTGTCGGCCACTACGCCTTCAGCAGTACAGGTGCCGCGACAGTCAGGCTGCGGGTCTGGAATCAGGAATTCCACCTCGCCGGTAGCAGCGCTGCCGACGCGAATACCGCGAGTCCAGGCGCCGTGAGCAGGGTTAACCGAACCGGATTCCGAGTCAGCAGCATAGAGCACATCATTGTCGTCAATGAAGATGCCGCTATTACGGCTGAACTGGTGCCAGACATCGATCAGGTTACCTTCCTGGTCGAAGATCTGAATGCGGTCGTTGCCGCGGTCAGAGACGAACAGACGCCCTTTTGAGTCCATGGCCAGCGCGTGTGGCTGGCGGAAATTACCCGGCTCCATGCCCCACTCACCCCACTTCATCAGCAGGTTGCCGTCAGAGTCGTACTTGTACATGGCGTTTGGCGTTCCTTCGGCGCTGGAATGGCCTTCACCAATAAAGATTGAACCATCGGGCGCCACCAGAACGTCGTTAGGCGTGTAGCAGCATTCACCATTGCTGCCGCCGCCTTTAACGCCAATAGACATCAGGTGGGCGCCAGTAGGGCTGAATTTATGTACCTGGTGGCCGTAGGGTTCACCATCATAGTCGTCGATGGCGTCGGTACCGCGGGCATCGGCGATCCAGACGTTACCATCGTGATCCACTTCAATGCCGTGAGGCCAGGTGATATAGCCCGCACCAAAGCTGCGAACCATGCTGCCGTCCTTATCGAACAACATGACCATATTGGTATCGGGGCTGTTTACGCAGGCATTGATGTTGCCACCGCAGCGCTCCGCAACCCAGATGCTCTCTCCATCAGGATGTACGTCAACGGTGCTGGAGGAACCCCACTCACGACCGGCAGGCATCTTGAAGAAGCCAGACTGGGTGATGTAAGGGTTGGGTAAATCGTTTACCGGGGGCATGTCAGCCTGGGCAAAGGCCAGAGCTGGCATTGCCAGCAGAGCCAGACAGGCAGTCTTGAATCGCGTGTGGTTGGACATCGGGAGTCCTCTCGTTTTTGTTCTATTAATAGATAGGGAAATCCAAGAATAAACCAGCGCCTAAGCCAGTTCAATCAGGCACTGTGGCTTATTTTCAATGTTACAGATTGTCATATTTGCTGATGCCCTTCAAAGTCCAAGGTCTGGGACACAGTGACCCGCTTCAGGCTCGGTTGGAAGAAGCTAGCAGGGCGCTTGCCGCCAGGTACAGGGTGCCACTTAACCCATTTTGCATACGTTGGGCCTGTTTGTTTGCAAGTAGCCAGCGCAGGCGAGCTGCCAGTATGGCGTAAGCGCGTGATCCTAATTGCGCTCTGATACCAGAATCCCGAACTGATCGATTTCCACCAGCACGTTTTCAAAGTCGGTAATGTCTATGGGCGCGCGCGTGGAGCCATCGTGTTGGCCAAACACAAAAATCTTGATCGCATCAGCCCGGCGCTGCGGCAGGCTCGCCATTTCCGAATCAAAGCCTTGAGGGACAAAGATGCTCACTAGGTCAACGTGGTCTCCTGCACTCTCGAGAAAACCTCTCTTGTTGGAATACCATTCAGTCTTGGTGGCGGGAAAGCCATCGAGCACTGCATCATTGTAGACGAACAGGACATCTACCTCCGTTATCAGGATTGCGTTGTAATCCAGCCGCGACTGGACAAATACGGAATGCACTTCGGCGCGCGCTGTCGCCGTTGATAGCAAGACGAGCATGAAAACGCCGAATAACGCACTGGGATTGTTTAGGGTCATAGTGGGAGACATTCTAATCAAAAACTCGAGGCGACTGAATTTAGATACCCCGGCGATTGGCTGCCAGATCATTCTCAATCCAGAAAAAAGGCCAGCTCTGGTGGAGCTGGCCTTGTTGTTGGGGGCTATTTGAGAACCTTTTCTTGCCTCGCTGCTGAAGCGGCTGTTGCCTAGTTTTCAGCGGTTGGCACGATACCGGTTTCTGACTTGGGCGAGCCGTCGCCATTAAAGCCCATGACCTCATAGCGACGCCAGCCGGCGAGAATTCCCATTAAGCCGTGATTGCCTTCGTGACAGGCATACTCATAGACAGGATCGGCTGAAGCCCGCAAAGGCACTCGTGCCGACCAGGCTTCGTCCCAGGACTTGGGGTCTGTCACGGTGAAGTCGTAGGTCAAGCTATTGTCATCAGCGCGGGAGAAGCGCTCGATAACATGGGCCTGGTCGGACATGCCGCGCAGGTTGTAACTGTGGTGCCAGCCCTTGGTTTCAATGACCAGGGTGTCATCTTCCCAGCGCGCGATAGAGTTGCCTTCCCATTTGCCCTGTTTGATGTCGAATTCATCGGCATAGGGAATGATTCGGGCAGTGTGAACCATCTCATTCAGGATCATCACGTGATTGGCGGTTTGTACCAACTGCATATTGTTGTTGTACGAGCCTGGAATCATGGGTGGCCCACCAACAAACCCGGTGATACAGCGGTCGACCGTGGTGCGTCCTTCTGGACCAGCGCTTTCGAACACCATTTGCTGGTAAGCTGCGCGGCGCTCGCGTCCTGCATCGTTCAAAGGTGGCACGCGGCCATTGGGTGGATCGTAGATCAGGGATGTGCGCCGATCGGCGATGGTTTCACTGCCCCGTTCATACCAGAATTCGTTATAGGAGATTACCCCTGGCGGATAGCCAGCACCTCCGACTGAATCGATGATGAGATCGCGGTTCTGACGGCGATTTTCGTAGGCTTCCCATTCTTTAGCCTGTTCTAGTGTGAGAACTTCCATGTGTTCCAGTTCCCGCGGGCGCTGCAGGGGCGTGATGGTGCGGAAAGTGTAAAAACCCTGGAAATCTGGTTGACCGAATTCGTTGCGTGGAAAATCGCTTTCCTGGGCAGAAACCCCCTGCACAAGAGCTGTGGCAGCAAGGCAAAAGCTGGCCAAGGCGAGTGAGAGTTTGGTAGGGCTCAGGTTGTGCATTTCAACCTCCAAATCTTGTTATAAAAAGGCGGTATACTGCACCGCGAACCTGTAGAAGCTACGCCTGTTCCTGCTGTTTTTCAAGGATATTGTGGCCAATTCACCGGTGCTGCGGTCAAATTGAATTGGCCCTATAGCTGGTTTATGCTTCGGGGCGTCTTTTTCGGTGGATAGTGAGGAGCAGTATGGCCACTCTCGCACAGAGCAAACACAAGCAGCCGTCCCGGCAATCAGGCAGTCCGGAGCGGGGTGCTAGCCTGGGTAATTTCAAGTTTCCGGCGTGCCTGACAGCGGGCTTGTTGCTACTGGCATTCACGCCGCGAGTACAGGGCAATGAGGCGCTAACGCTGTCATTCTTTGGCGCTGCCGCGGCCCTCGCGATTTGGCAGGTGTATCAGGCCCTGATGGTGCGACAGAACGGGGAGTCTTACGGCTTTAATATTGTGTTGCGCCCGCAACACTATATCCAGATGTTCATCCAGTTCAGCGTTTACCTGTACTGGGGGTATCACTGGAACCCGGTTTACGAACATATGCTGCTGCTGGCGGCGCAGGTGCTGTTTGCCTTTGGCTTCGACATCCTGCTGTCCTGGTCGCGAAAGCGCGACTACACCCTTGGTTTTGGCCCTATTCCGATCATTTTTAGCACCAATCTGTTCCTGTGGTTCCGGGATGATTGGTTCTATCTGCAGTTCATGATGATCGCCGTCGGCTTTATGGGTAAAGAGTATGTGCGCTGGAACCGTGAAGGGCGCAACGTGCATATCTTTAACCCCTCAGCCTTCGCGCTGGGTATTTTTTCGCTGCTGCTGATTGTCACCAACACAACCAGCCTGACCTGGGGCCAGGAAATCGCCTCGACCCTCACCCTGGCGCCGAATATCTATACCTTCCTGTTTCTGATCGGCCTCGTGGTGATGTATTTCTTCTCCATTACCCTGGTCGCTGGTATGGCCGCGATTACACTGTTTGGACTCAGCGCGCTGTATTCTGCTACCGCTGGTGTGCCTTATTTCATTGACTCTGATATTCCGGCCGCAGTGTTTCTTGGACTGCATCTGCTGGTCACTGATCCATCCACGTCGCCGCGTACGCCGCTGGGCAAGATGTTTTTTGGCATGCTTTACGGCATTGGTGTGTTTGCGCTGTACACCGTACTCGCCGCATTCGGCGCGCCTACTTTCTACGACAAACTTTTGTGTGTGCCTCTTCTCAACCTTAGCGTCATCGCCATAGATCGGATGGTGCGCTCAATCGACTCCAAGGCTGTACTCAATTTATGGAACGACTCCTGGTTCGGCGGGCGCGCAAACCTTGCCCATATGAGTCTTTGGGTGGTGGTCTTCGCCTTGATGAGTATGCAGGGTAAGACTGACGGCAGGCACACGGGAGACAGCCTTCCTTTCTGGGAGCAGGCCTGTGCTGTTGGCAAGGCAAACAGCTGTGAACGTCTGGTGCAGTTGCAAACCACTTACTGCGTAGATAACGCGGGATGGGCCTGCAATGAATTGGGCGCGGTGTACCGGGAAGGAGTTATCGTCGAGAAAGATGAAGCTATGGCGATTAGATATTTTTCCCAGTCCTGTGAGCTGAAATTTCAGGCTGGCTGCACTAACTTGCTTGCAGAGGACCGCATCGCCCGTGCCGATCCTCGTTCTCTGGATTTGCGACTATTGTTGCGCGAGGGCAGTCGCAACCTGCTCGATTGGTCAGAGGACGAGCTGTATGCTCGCGCTTGCGAGCATGACTGGGCCTTTGCCTGTAATAACACCAGGGCCAATATATGAATGATGACCAACAGACCGCTGAACCCAAAGTGCCAAGCCGCACAATTGGATTCAGCGTGATGAGCGTTGTCATAGTGGTTGTTGCAACATTCCTCTATCAGCAGCAGGTTCTGCGAAAACCCCAAACTGAACAATTAGCCGCGATTCCATTGCCCGGCACCTTGCCAGGGTTTCTTCCGGAGCAGTGGTATCTAGCGGACGATCCCTTACTGGGATTTGTTGAGATTCCAGCCGGTAGTTTCACCATGGGCAGCAACCCTGCGCTTGACCGCATGGCTTACCAGAATGAGCGCTGGTCGAATACGCGTAGACAAGGTCGCGTGGACCTACCCAGATACTACATCTCTCGCTATGAAACCAGTGTGGCTCAGTTTGCAGCTTATCTGAATGCGATCGGAGAAGAGGCTGGCGAAGTGCCGCTCACTGGCCCAGCTGATTTGCCAGTGACTTACATTACATGGCCTGAGGCTCTGGCCTATACGCGTTGGCTGGACGCGCAACTGCGAGAATCGCTGGATACCCCGACTGAGCTAAAAAGCTTCCTAGAAGCCGGAGGGCGTGTCACCTTGCCTTCTGAGGCGGAGTGGGAAAAAGCTGCTCGCGGTACTGAGGGTCAGGTATTTCCCTGGCGCAATGCGGCGGCGGAGGAGGTGGCCAATTTCAACGGTTCTCGCCCACGGGCTGTCAACGCCTTGAATTGCCGGGTCTGTGCCTGGGGTCTGTCTGATATGTCCGGTAATGTCTGGGAAATGACCGCAAGCCCCATGCAGCCCTATCCCTTTTCCGATGAAGACGACATGGAGAATCTGTCAGAGGATGCCATCTGGATTATGCGCGGCGGTTCCTTTGCAGATGGTCTTGCCAATATTCGCGCTGCAGTGCGCGGCGGGGTCGATCCCGGCGTGCGCAACATCGCCATCGGTTTTCGCATCGCTATCAGCGCTCGCTGAAATTGCCGATTAGCTCACACTTTTTGTTCGTTTGAAGACCTGTCTCTGTCAACCGCTTCAGGCTTGCCGCGTTTTATTAAGCAAGCCGGCATGAAGCGTTTGAAAAGTAATTGAGCCATCTGGTTCAGCTAAAGGAGACTGAAAATGAAATTGTTTACCCTCACAGCCACCGCAGCTACCGCAGCCATGATGCTGAGTCTTGGAATTAACTCTGCCGAAGCCCATCCGCGTCTTTGGCCGCATTCTCATGCGACTCGCGTGGTGGTGGAGAAGCAGGTGGTTGTGAAGCCAGCGCCCGTTCGCACGGCGGTTGCGCGCGCGCTAGTCGGTGCGACGTTTGATACGATTCCAGCCAACCGTGTCCGAGTAGTCCATGCTGGCCGCACTTATTTCGTCCATGATGGCGTTTATCACGTCAGAAATGGGGGCCGGTATACGGTGGTAAAACCAGTTGCCGGAGTCAGAATCACGACCTTGCCGAGAGGGTATTCCACGGTACGCATAAGTGGGCGCACCCATTACCGGTTTAACAATGTCACGTATCGACGGGTGAATAATTACTATGTCGTTGTGTGAGGCAATAGGAATCGCACTGAGTGCTAAAAAGCCAGGTTAACACCTGGCTTTTTAGTTGCTGTCTTGGTCGAACAACTTACTTTCCGCCAGTATGCGAATCATGGCAATGGCATCTCGATCAACCTGCACGTAAGCGGACTTCAGGTGTTCGCCCATGTCTACCTGTTGATTTGATTCTTCCAGTTCGCGTTTGTAGCTGAAACGTACGAATAGAAACCCGCTTTCTGGCTCTTCGATGCAGGTCACGCTCTGCGCCGTAATCTGATCAATTTCTGCGATAGTGCTGGTGTGAATTTTCTGTTCTGGATAAAGCAGCACATGCTCGCAGAATCGGCTATTGCCAACTTTGATAGTGCGCAGGAATTCATTATGGCCAAGCGGCTTGACAATGCATTCAAGGCTGCGATTGAATTTCTGTGGATTGCGCGCTCTAAGCTCAAGACCTTGCCAGAGCGCTTCGCGGCTAATAGGCGTAAGTTTAGCGTCATTCAGGTCATTGACCTGAACAAGATGTTCAAACTCCAGCAATTGACTATCCTGTTATTCAGCGTCGTTGCAGTGTAACCCATGTCTGTTCTTGAAAGGACAAGCAAGGATAGTTGCTGGTGGCCTGTCATAGGTTTGTGGACTGGTTTTCCAACGGTTTGCAAAGTCGCTTGTGCTTAGATAGGGCACCGCTGCCTTGCTACTTCTCAGACGTTTTTGCACCGCAAACCAATCGCCAGGGGAAAATTGCAGGATCTCAGTTCGACAAGAGTCATTGACTCTAAGTAGACTCCCCCTCGACTTTGAGTTTCGCTCTCACTTTCGAACTCAATCTGGCCCTCAATTTTCTTTAGTAATGGATTCAACAATGAACACGGATACCCTCTTCAGGCCCTTTATTCATCCCAAGCTCGAATTACCCAACCGCATTGTGATGGCGCCTATGACCCGCCAGTTTTCACCTGGCGGTATTCCGGATGACAGTGTGTGTGATTATTACCGGCGTCGCGCTGAAGGTGAAGTGGGATTGGTTATTACCGAGGGCACCACGGTCCCCCACAAAGCCGCGTCATCCCATGTGCAGATTCCTCGCTTTCATGATGAGGCTTTGGAGGGATGGGCCAAAGTAGTGGAAGAGGTGCACGCTGCCGGTGGCAAGATCGCGCCCCAGCTGTGGCATGTGGGTGTGATTCGCAAACCTGGCGAAGGACCCTATCCGGATTTTCAAACGGTTTCTCCTTCGGGCTATTTGCGCCCGGAAAAGAAAGTATTAGAGCCCTTATCAACAGCAGAAATTGATGATCTGATTGCCGCCTATACCCAGGCTGCGGTGAACGCGAAGGCACTGGGCTTTGATGCTCTGGAGCTGCACGGTGCCCATGGTTATTTGATCGACAATTTCTTCTGGGAAGGCACCAATGTCAGAGATGATGAGTACGGTGGCTCACTGGTGAAGCGCACGCAATTTGCGGTTGCAATTATTGAGTCAATCCGCGCTGCGATCGGTGAAGACTTTCCAATCATACTGCGTTTTTCGCAATGGAAGCAGCAGGACTATGACGCCAGGCTAGCACAGAGCCCGGAAGAGCTAGAGCAGTTTGTGACGCCTCTGTCGGCTGCGGGTGTAGATTTATTCCACTGCAGTAACAGGCGTTTCTGGGATCCGGAGTTTGAAGGCTCTGACCTCAATCTGGCAGGCTGGGTAAAGAAGCTTACCGGCAAGCCAACCATCAGTGTGGGCAGTGTGGGTCTCACCGAAGAGTTCATTGCCACCTATCGGGAAGGCACTGCCGAGGTAGCTGGCATCGATGAGCTCATCACGCGGATGGAGGCCGATGAGTTTGACCTGATCGCGGTTGGCCGTGCCCTGCTGGCAAATCCGGATTGGCCAAAATTGATTCGCACCGGGGAAACGGACAAAATCAAGACCTTCAGTAAAGATCAGCTTACCGAATTAGTCTAGTCGGAATCAGTCTATGAGAAAGATCACTGTCCTGTTTGGTGGACTCGCCGCGGTTGGCCTTGGTGTCAGCCTGTGGCTGTTTTTAGCACCACCGGTTGATGCTGGCGCCGTTGTTCCCACTGATGTTGAGGCTATCGCCAGAGGGGAATATCTGTTTATCGCTGGTGGCTGCATCAGTTGCCATAAAGGCGACGACGATGAGAGTGTGCCCAGCGGTGGCTATGCTTTGGAATCTGATTTCGGGACTTTTTATGCGCCAAACATAACGCCTGATGTGGAAACCGGGATAGGTAACTGGAGTGGCGCAGACTTTCTCGCTGCGCTAAAACATGGCCGCGCGCCAGATGGCAGCTTCTACTACCCAGCCTTTCCCTATCGCGCCTACGCGGGTTTGACCGATGAGGACGTACTCGACATGGCGGCTTATATCATGTCGCTGAACCCAGTCCGCTATCAGGAGCCTGAACCAGAACTGGTACCTTGGCTGCAGCGCCCGCTGGTCGCTGGCTGGAACTTGCTGGCTGATTTCTCCCAGCCAGAGCCGGAAGTATTCGAGGATGAGTTAATCGCTCGTGGCGCCTATCTCGCCAGAAATCTTGCTCATTGCGGCGAGTGTCACACGCCTAGAAATGGCCTGGGCATTCCAGACTGGAGTCGTGAATTCGCTGGTGCCGAACTGGGAGAAGAGGTGGTCGAGGCGATTGATGGTGAGGCGCTCGAAGAATGGAGCTTTGCCAATTTTGATTTGTTTCTAATTCTGGGCATGAAGCCAGAAGGTGAGTTTGTCGGCGGCGATATGAATGAAGTTATCGAGTTCAACACCAGCAACCTGACTGATGAAGACCGCGATGCCATGGCGGCATTCTTTACTCGTCATCACGCCGGCGATTAGGTTCAACTAACACGACAATCTTGCCGCAGTGCTTTGCTTCTTCGAAACGCCGAATCGCCTGTGGCACTTCCTCAAGGCTATAGCGTTTGTCCACTGCCGGTATCAATTTGCCGGACTCCACCAGGCCGGTAAGCTCACCCAGGCCTTTGTTTGGCTTTAACCCCAGTACGGCAACGCGTTTGTTGTAGCGCTTAAAAATCCATTTCTTGAGCAGGGCATATTGTGTAACGCGCCAACTATCACCGCCAATACTCAGGTAGATGCCTCCAGGCTTAAGCGCCTTAATGACCTTGAAAGGCGAGTGCGTGGATTTGTTATCCAGGATGATGTCGTATTGAATACCGCTTTCCGTATAGTCTTCTTGCTCGTAATCAATTACCTTGTCAAAACTGAGCAGGTGCATATATTCCTGTTTTCTCTCGCTATCTACCCCAGCAACCCGCGCCTTGAACAGCTTGGCGTACTGTAGACCCAGCGTCCCTACGCCGCCGCCTGCACCGTTAATCAAGACAGATTGCCCCCGGGGAAAGTTCTGCGATGTCCCTGAGACCCTGCAGGGCCAGCAAGCCAGCATGGGGAATTGCAACCGCCTGGGCGAAAGAAAGATTACTTGGCATGTGGGCAAGCGCGTCATGTCTCACGCTTACAAACTCAGCATAGCCACCAAAGCGGCTGTCGCTGAGATCGCCGTAGACTTTGTCGCCGGGTTTAAACCGTGTAACTTCGCTGCCGATCTGCTCTACGACGCCGGCGATCTCACAGCCAATGATTGCAATCTTCGGCCGGAACAGACCGATAAACAAGCGCATGAAAATCGGCTTGCCGTATAGCAAACCCAGATCCCAGTCATTTACCCCAGCCGCATGAATCTTCACCAATACCTCGCCAGCTTTTGGGCTGGGGGTATCGACTTCCCGCAGACTTAATTGTTCCGGGGGGCCGTATTTGTGCTGGACTATAGCGCGCATGGGCTCAGTTTAGCCATTCCTGGCTGCTTCGAATACCTCTGGCAGTGCCACAACCCACAACCCACAACCAGGAGCGGCCATGAGCAACCTCAAGGCGCGGAGTGCTCTGGGGGTTCTATTCTTTTTTCGCCGAAAATTTTGTCATCCTTAAGAAGGTGCCTACACTGAGTCAGGCAAACAACTGTGACTATAGGAGATTGCGAGGCGCGAACTCACGGAAGAGGAAGCAGCAATGGTCAGTGGCGGCGCTACGGAAGGTGCTCCGCTGAATACAAGCGGTTCTCAGAGCCTTGTTGGGCCAACATTCGGTGCCCATCGCGGGTTCCCGGGACTACTCCAACCCATGCCGAAGTTGGACATCGGCGCTGAAATCGAATCCATTATTCGGGAATCGTGAGCTGTTCACGCCAGGCATTTAGAGACTCACTGGTAAAAATAGCCGTATAGACATTTACAAGCTGTTGAATGATTGATTTAAAAAGCAATAAAAAAGGGCAGCGAAGCTGCCCTTTTGATTGTCTCAGCAATGAGTAGTGGCTAATCTGTATCAACCCGATAGGTGTCGTGGCAGTTACCGCAAGATCCACCGAAGGCGCGGAATGCACCCATGGCCGTGGCGAAGTCGCCGCCGGAGGCTGCATCGGCAAAAGCGTTGGCATTGTCTTCCAGAGCCTGGGCTTTGGCAGCAAAGTCATCCATGTTTTCCCAGATGATGTCCAGGGCAGTAGTCTCTACGTCGAAGTCGCGGGTGTCCTGCGCCAGTACTTCAGGGATCATGCTGGCGATGGCTGCAACTCGGCGGGCGTTGCGCTCTGCTACCGCGGCATCAAAAGGGGCACCCTGCGCCATACCGGCGATTGGGATCAGATTAAATCTCAGGGTCTTGAACAACGCTTTACGCTGATCAACGGCCATCGCTGCACGTTCTTCCGGGGTCATGTCATTCTGTGCTGAAGCAACAAACAGCAGGCCCGACGCGGTGACGCACAGGGCAGAAATCAGGACTAGTATTTTCTTCATTTTTTTACCTCCAACTCCTACAGGGAAATGCGCTCAATCTGGACCTGGTATCGGTCTTGGTTGCCGATGCAGGCAGGATTCTGTAAGTCAGATCAAACAGTGCCCGACTATAGTACAAAGGCTTGGAAAATGTCACCGCAGCGCGGCAATCTGTTGCTAATTCGCGACTTCTTTCCAGACAAACAGCTTGGTCGCGGCCAAAAAGCTAATAACAAACCACACGCCGATACCAAGCAGGCTGGGTGCTATCTCCATGAGAGTGGCACCGGCGTTGGCGATTTCCCGCATCCCGGTAGAGACAAAGGAGAGGGGTAGTAGTTGGGCTACGGGCTGGATCCATTCGGGCATGGAATCGATTGGATAAAAAATTCCGGAGAGAAAGATCTGGGGCATGATGACAATATTGCCAAGCGCGCCAATTGACTCCTGAGTCTTAGCCAGGCTGCCCAGGCCGAAACCCTGACAGAGAAAAACGACGGTTCCCAACATGATGACGAAATAGAACGCCAGGAAGCTGCCGATAATGCGGATATCCAGGAAGAGAACGGCAAACAATATGAGAACGGAGACTTGCACTAACACAATAAGCATGCGTGCCATTGCAATTGAAGCGATAAAGTCTCCAGGTTCAATGGGCGTGACGAACAGTCGCTTGAGAATGCCCTTGCGGCGGTATTCGACGATGTTAAAACCGCTGCCTGCAATAGACAGATTCATCAGGGTTAATGCCATCAATCCTGGAAGCAAGAAATCAATATAACGCTGCGAGCGTGCCTGTACGTCTTCAATGACAATGGAAAACATGGGTTCGATGCCGCGAAACTCACGCTCGATCGAGAGCAGGGTTTGATCCAGCACCGGCATGATCAGGCCAAGCTGGGCTACCTGCGCTGCATCGACAACCACGTTGATCTCCGCCGTACTGCCACTTGCAAGGTCACCAAAGTCTGCTGGCAATTCCAGCACCATCGTCTGGTCGCCTGCCAACAGCTCTGCGCGCAGCAATTCTGCCTCTCCAGTAGTGACGTCGAATAGCGGAGATTCTGTTAGCAGTTGCACGAAGTTTGCTGCCGTGGCATTGCTGCTGTCATTTACGATGCCGATGCTTATTGCTTCCTGCTCTCTGCTGCTAGAGAGGCTGAACACCGTCATGAAAATTACCGGGAAAAACAGGCTGAAAAAAATCGAGCGGCGATCACGCAGGAAAATTTTCAGGAACACGGTGGTCAGGTGGCGTTGCTGCGCGGTCAGAATCATTTGCTGCCCCTATTCCCTGAGTCCATGGCCGGTGAGCACCAGAAAAACATCCTCGAGGTCGCCATGCAGTGGCGCCTCGGGAGGTTCCGGGGCATGTTCCAGAATCAATTCCTGAGGCGTACCTTCAGCAATGATCTTGCCGTGATCCATGATGGCGATGCGATTGCACAGCTGTTCCGCTTCTTCCATGTTGTGCGTCGTTAGGACAATAGCCATACCTGACGCATTCAAATCCTGTACCAGCTCCCACAAGTTGCGCTTTGCCTGTGGATCCAGCCCAGTGGTGGGTTCATCAAGGAACAATACTTTAGGATCGTTGACTAACGCACAGGCTATGGAAAAGCGTTGTTTCTGACCGCCAGAGAGGGAGGCAGGCTTGGCTCTGGCCTTTTCCTCAAGCTGCACTTTGGCAAGCAGCGTCATAGGGTCAATGGTGCTGTTATAAAGCGCCGCAAACAGCGACAGCAATTCTTCCAAATTTATATTGTCAAAGTATTCATTGGCCTGCAGCTGAACACCGATAACCTGTTTAACTTTGTAGGGATTCTCGTTGACACTGATGCCGTCGATTGTTGCGACCCCGCCGTCTATGTCATTGAGGCCTTCCAGCATCTCCAGGGTGGTAGTTTTGCCGGCGCCATTGGGCCCCAGGATGCCGAATATTTCTCCCTGTGCGATTGCAAGGGACACGCCGTTAACGGCATAGAATTTTTCGGACTTGTTCTCAGGCAGTGGATACTGCTTTTGAAGATCGGTGACTTCGATAATTGGCATCAACACTTCTCTTCACAAGGGCAAACAGCGGCGAAGTATGATAACCGATGCGCTTGGAATGTACCCATAAAAAGAGGTAGGCGAAAACTTTCAGATCGTGGGCCTGAAGACTGCTATTCGCCTACACACAGAGGGAACTAGTAGTCGTAGTCGTAGTTGTCTCGATAGCGTGAGTGTCGTGAATACTGGGAATGTCGACGCCTGGGTTTGATAGGCGCCAAAAAGAAATAGAATACCCAGGCAAACCAGCTCAGGCAGAACATCGCCAGTAACCAGGCAATCTTTTCAAAACCTGTGGTTTCGTCCGAGGTAGCAATAATCCAGAAAGGCAGAAACCAGACGGCAAGACAAAAAATACTGAAAACGATGCTGACGCCCATCGCGGCGAGGGGAATAAGGGCCAGCATGCCAATAATGACCAAAAAGATTACAACCAGGATGCCAAGGGTTTTCATAATGTTCTCCGCAAACGCGGTATTGCGTTATTCGTGCTAAATTCGCTAAGTTGTAGCTTTATGGTTAAAGTAATTGCGAGAACCGTGCCAACTCATTATATCCATTAAAAACAGATAGTTAGAGAATCTCGAAGTGACTAATTCCTGGTTGAAAAGCCTCTAAAGTGGTGAATTTCCCCACTCAGGGAAG
>CENZ01049737.1_pt1 | contig 43359 bp, 40 predicted proteins | sample 361341 | NCBI WGS metagenome assembly CENZ01 (sample SAMEA2619782, study PRJEB7988) | marine metagenome | biome: marine biome (ENVO:00000447); feature: deep chlorophyll maximum layer (ENVO:xxxxxxxx); material: "saline water (ENVO:00002010), including plankton (ENVO:xxxxxxxx)" | depth 50 m
GTCGCGAGGTCATGAGCAAGGTTTTCGGATAGTCCTTCCATGGCCCACTTTGAAGCTGAGTAGATAGGTTGGCCAGGTAAGCCCACGCGCCCAGCAATCGAGGAAATTTGAACGATATGTCCCGATTGTTGCTTCCTCATAACTGGAAGAGCAGCTTGAGTACAGCGAATAACTCCCCAAAAATTAGTTTCAAAAACTGATTTATCTAGATCAATATCAATATCTTCTATAGCTGCATTCGATCCCACACCTGCGTTGTTGATAAGCACATCAATTTGATCCGTTTGTGACAATATTGATTTGAATCCATCGTTAACAGAATCCGTTTCAGAAACGTCAAGTTCAACCTCATGAACTTCTAAATTTCGATCTGCAGCAAGCTCACGGAGTTTGTCCCCTCTAGACAACGCTCGCATAGTTGCAAAAACCTGGTAGCCATGTTCAGCCAGAAGAAGCGACGTTGATCTTCCAATCCCTGAATTAGCACCCGTAACCACGGCGACTTTTGGCACTTGATTACTCACAACCCATTTCGAGTATCCAACTGGTAAGACACTGGTCCTTTATCTTGGCCATTATTGATTCTGATCCCTAAGGAATCTCCGGAGAATTTTACCGCTTGGTGATTTGGGGATCTCGTCGATGAATTCGACCATTCGGATCTGCTTGTATGTGGCAACTTTGTCTGAAACGTAATCCTGTATGTCAGTTTGGGTAGCATCCATTCCAGGTTTGAGGGTAACAAAAGCCTTTGGGATTTCTCCTGCCTCATCATCTGGGATGCCGATTACAGCAACATCAGCTACTGAAGGGTGGGAGATAATAATTGCTTCCAATTCAGCTGGAGGAACCTGAAAGCCTTTGTACTTAATTAGTTCTTTGACACGGTCAACAATATATATGTGCTCATGGTCATCAATGACAGCGACATCGCCTGTATGGAGCCAACCTTCACTATCAATTGTTTCTGCAGTTGCTTCAGGGTTGTTCAGGTATCCGGCCATGACCATCGGTCCTCGAACCCACAATTCGCCTTCTTCGCCTAATCCTTTATCTTCACCTGTTTCAGGGTCAACGATTCGACATTCAGAATTTGGAACTGTCACTCCAACCGAACCTGGGCGGTACTGTCCAGGAGGAGTCATGTGAGACACAGGACTCAACTCGGTCATTCCATATCCTTGAACAATTTCACAATCGATACGATCTGAAGCTTCCGCAGTAAGTTCGGCTCCCAAAGGGGCAGCCCCTGACATGACAAGTTCAAGCGACGTAAGATCATAGTTATCAATGATTGGCTGTTTCGCAAGTGCCAAAATCATTGGTGGAACAGCAAAGAAATGCGTTATCTCATGCTTTTGAATTAATTCAAGAGCTGCAACGAGATCAAACCGCGGCATTGAAATAACAGTACAACCATTCGCAAGCAACCCATTCATTAATACTTGCATGCCGTATATATGAAAGAAAGGAAGAGCTGCAAGGCCGGAAGAATCTTCGTCATAGGGAATAGCTGACTCACATTGGCAGAGGTTCGCTACAAGGTTGCGATGCGTCAACATCACACCCTTTGGTAGGCCAGTAGTTCCGGAGGAGTAGGGGAGAACCATATGGTGATTATGTAAATCAACAGCCACCTGGTCTATTGGGTCAGCGAGCAAAACGTCGCTTAGGGCAGTTGCGTTATCGTGTTCGCCAATAACAATTATTTCTTCAACATCAGTTCCCTCAATAGCTTCTAAAGCAATCGGCATAGCAGCTTCAATCGTTACAAGAATAGAAGCTGAAGCATCAAGAAGTTGAAAGCGAATCTCCTCTGGTCCATAAGTTGGATTAACAGTCGTAACTGTTCCTCCAGCGACACCACACCCATGAAAAACGACTGCGTATTCAGGAATATTAGGAGCGACTAAAGCTAGCGTCGACCCTGTGGAGAAACCTCGTTCTTTTAATCCTCCTGCGAAACGTCGTATCTGGTCCTTTAATTCACCAAACGTGATTACCCTGCCAGACCCTCCATCAATAAAAGCTGCTTTATCAGCAAGTTTGTCTGCTTTGCGTAGAACATAATCTGTGATTGAAATATCATCAATTACTACATCTGGAAGAGGACTCTTATGGATGACAGGCATATTTTCTCCTAAATAGCTTTCAGGGGTAGCTTCTCGCAAACTGTGGTGTAATGCAAACCCATTTCAAGCTGGTCGCATTTACTTCGCCTCTTCTCCCTAGCATTTCCCAAGCAAGTAAATCGGGCTATTGTTATTGAGGAAAAGAAAGAGAACTTCGGAGGTTCTAATGGGTCGGTTTAGTGGAAAAGTTGCTTTAGTAACAGGAGCTGCGTCTGGTGTAGGAAGAGCAACCGTTCGTCAAATGGTTAAAGATGGCGCGAACGTATCCGGTATCGACATAAATCAAGAGGGATTAGAAGCTTTATCCGAAGAGATCGGCGAACAATTTCACCATATTGCCTGCGACATCAGCGACCGGGAAGCTGCACAAAACGCAGTAGAGGAGAGTGTTGCACATTTTGGGAAACTAGATATTGTTGCAAATGTCGCTGGAGTCGTCCGATCACATCATGCAACTGATGTTGATGAACAAACATGGCGATTGATCATGGGAGTCAATGTCGATGGAATGTTTTGGGTCACCCAAGCAGTAATACCCCACTTACTAGAAACAGGCGGCAACATCGTCAATGTCGCATCAAATGCCGGTTTTATGGGCCAGGCATACACGGTTCCCTACTGTGCAGCTAAAGGAGCCGTCATTAACATGACGCGGGCGCTCGCAATGGAGTACATAAAAACAGATTTACGAGTAAACGCAATCGCTCCTGGTGGAATGAAAACCGCTATGACCGAAAATTGGCAAATGCCCGAAGGAATTGACTTCGAATTGATGCAAACATACACGGGATTTCGAGGAATGGCTGAACCAGACACAGCAGCAAATGCTATTTGCTGGATGGCTTCCGATGAAGCAGCACGCTGTACAGGTTCAATACTTTCTGTTGACGGAGGCTTGACAGCTGCTTAAATTATTGAATGCCAATAAGACAAGGCTATGATCATACGGAACGGGGGAACAATGCGAGGCATCAAACATCCAATTACACACGAAATTTACGAAGTCAGTGATGACGCAACAAACGTCATTGTAAACGGAAAAGCCGGATCTGGCGTTTTTACATTTGGGGGCGAGTGGGTTTCAGGCGATTTGAAATCTGCTGACGAACATCTCTGTGGATGGTTGGGTAGCGAACGCGGAGAGAATAGATTCCGTGACGCCGAAAATAGAACAAGGAAATTATCGTGACTATCGCTGAATCAAAATCACAAGACCTTACATATCAACAACTCCTTGACTCAGACACGCACGAAGTCAACCCAACGTTACGTATGACAAGTGACGTTGATTTCGGGACAATGAACATCCCTGTTGAACGTTACACATCGCAAGAATTTTTTGACTTAGAGGTTGAAAAGATCTGGAAAAAAGCCTGGCAGATGGTTTGCCGAGAAGAACACATCCCAAATGTAGGCGACACCTACGTTTATGACATTGTAGGGACCTCTATCCTTGTCGTTCGTTCTGCACCAAATGAAATTAAAGCTTTTTATAATGCGTGCCTGCATCGAGGAAGACAACTCCGAGAATGCAGCGGTCACGCAGGTGATGTTATTCGCTGCCCTTTTCATGCACTTGCTTGGCATCTAGACGGCTCACTGGAAAACCTGACGACAGCATGGGACTTCCCGCAGGTCGAACCCGAAAGTTTCTCTTTGCCTGAAGTACACGTAGCATCTTGGGAGGGTTGGGTCTTTATCAATATGGACCCAGACTGTGAAGATTTCAATGAATACATTGGGGACCTTCCAATGCATTTTGAGAAATGGGCTCCCCATAAAAAATTTGTTTCTGCCCATGTTGCTAAGCGTTACCCAGTTAACTGGAAAGTTGCCCAAGAAGCTTTTATGGAAGCATTTCATGTAATAGCTACGCACCCTCAAATACTTGCTGGAACGGGTGATTGCAATAGTCAATACGATGTGTTCGGTAATTTTTCACGAGCGATCACTCCGAATGCGACTCCAAGCCCACACCTTCAATGGGAACCTACAGAGCAAGAAATTTTTGATGCCATTACTGATAAGAGGTTGGATGAGGATGCTATGGCTACGATCCCTGAAGGAATGTCTGCCCGTGCTTTTGCTGCTCAAGTTGCGCGTGAACGACTCCGGTCAGCTGTCCCAGATGTTGATGAATACTGTGATGCTGAAATCAATGACAGCATGTACTTCACACTTTTCCCCAACTTCCATCCTTGGGGTGCTTTCAATCGTATTAACTACCGGTTTAGACCTGTAGGGACTAAAGTTGATGAGTGCCTTATGGAATGTATCTACACAGAGGATTTTGAAGGCGACGAGCGACCAGCTCCAGCTGAATATATTGAATTAGGGCTAGATCAAGAATGGATTGAACTAATCCCTGAAATTGGCAACCTTGCTCGAGTTTTCCAGCAAGATAGTTTCAATCTTCCTAAAGTCCAAAAGGGCCTCGAAACTTTTAGAGCTGATGGATTAACCCTTACAAAATACCAAGAAGTTAAAATCCGTCATTGGCACGCAATGGCAGAAAAATTTATTACTCGCTAATCGTTTAATTATCAGCGATCCAAGTGCCATGGAAGCCTGTTGGAACACGCTTTGGGACATGGATTTCAGCTAACGGATCACTCGCTATGTTACTTGCGTCAAGAATAGCTAAATATGAGGTGTCAGTATCACCAGCGTATACGTAGGTCATTAGGTATCCGTCATCTTCGTTCTTTGCCCCTTCCGCTGGAACAAATGAAGGTTCTCCTGGGAAATGGCTCTTTGGGAAGTTATGTAGTTCGGATGTCCCTCCATTTGCTAAGTCGTATTTTACGGTAGCGCCGCCTTCGCTCACACCGCTTATCCCGCCATCACCCATTGAAAGGCAATACCCGTAACGATTCTGAAGGCCCACAAGACTATCAGGAAGCTTAGGGAACTCACTTCCTCGGTCATCAATTTGACTTTCGGAAACAGTCCCTGTTTTCATGTTGAGTCGCCACTCCCACATCATTGGCGAATCAGCTGGATCGGGTGCATCGTTAACAGCTATTTCAGATGAATCTCTCCAGATTTCACGCAAACGGCAGCCGTTAACAACAATTTCATCGCCATCTTCATACGAATTTAAAGTATGGAAGACATAGCACGGGTTCACATCAAACCATTTAACATCAGCATCCGAGCCTGCTCTAGGCATAACGCCAAACCGGGAAGCATAATCGTCACTCCAGCGGATAGGCATACCCCCTTGCATAGCCATTTCCATATCGAAAATAGCTGGCAGATCAAGAAAAATAGAATGGTTGCGGGTAACAGTAAAATCATGCATCATTGTCGGGCCGCCAACAGTTATTTCTTCGCTTTGCACGAGTTGCCCATCGGGGCTGATCCTGTGGTAGGTCAAATATGGTGGAAGAGAACTATACCCAAACATGAGAAGCTCACCGGTCTCACCGCAGACTTTAGGGTGGGCAGTCATAGCTGTAGTTAGTTTCCCTCCGTATGTATGGCAGCCAATAGTCTCAACCTCTTTGCTGAGTTCATAAGGGAAAGACCCTTCCTCGAGGGCGTAAATTTTTCCTGCGTGACCGAGAACACTTGTATTAGCAACACTAACTTCATAGTTGAATCCCATCGTTTCCATATCGAGATACAGCTCCATACGATCTTTATCTGGATTATCAAACATTGGGGTTCGAACATACCGGTTGCGATACCAGTTTGCCTTGCCATCGGCAATTTCAATACCGTGGATCATGCCATCACCTACAAACCAATGATCGGATATTCCAGATTGAGGGTTAGCTCCATTACGGAAATACCGTCCGGCTAGTTCTGAAGGAATTGAACCTTTTACTTCAAGGCTGGTGACTGTAAGTTCGTCAAAAACTGGTGCATTGTTTCCAGAAAGGTGCCACGGTTTTTGCTCATCCGTTCCGCTATCAGGTATTTCTGTCGCTGTCATAATTCCCCCAGAAGCTATTTAGGTGTTAATTGGCTTCAAGTGCTACTGTTGCACAAATCTATCTTCATTGCCATTTATCGCTCTTGGCTTTGGATCATTAATTAGCGGGGGCAAATTTACCTTGGAGATCTATTTCCAAAATCTTTTAACAGGACTTGGCGACGGAGCTGTCATAGCAGGTATTGCCCTAGGGCTTGTCCTCGCTTATCAAGGTTCTGGCGTTCTTAATTTCGCTCATGGAGCGATGATGATGTATTCCACATACATTTACGACGAACTCAGAGATACAGGGGATTTTGTTTTTCCTATCTCTTTCTTTGGAACAGACAGAGTGAACCTCCTCGGGACTCCTGAAAAAGGAGAGTTAGCTGCTTTTTGGCCTTCTTTCTTATTAGCTCTTCTCATGGCAGCCATACTCGGCTTACTAATTCATCTTCTTGTTTTCCGTCCCTTACGAGGCGCCCCTTTGTTAGCTAAAGTTGTGGCCACTGTCGGTGTTTTCATCCTTTTGCAATCACTTGTTCTTCTCCGTTTCGGAACAGCGAATGAAACCGTTCGGGCAATTCTCCCCACCGATACCGTGACACTTTTCGGTACACGAATACCACAAGACAGGTTCTGGTTAGCGGGAATAGTTCTTGTGACTGCACTTCTCCTCACTATCATCTACCGAGCCACGGTTTTTGGATTAGCGACACGCGCAGCTGCCGAAGATGAAAAAGGAGCGACAATCCTTGGTTTCTCCCCCAACACTCTTGCAGCGGGAAATTGGGTGCTTGCCTCTGTAGTAGCTGCAGTATTTGGAATACTTGCAGCCTCTCTTTCTAATGGCGTGAATACAGTCAATTACACTTTGCTAGTTGTTCCTGCATTAGCTGGAGCTTTAGTAGGAGCATTGCGATCTTTCGGGGTCACAGCAGTTACCTGCCTCGCTCTCGGTATGTTCCGGTCAGAATTATCCTTGTTGCAAATCAAATCTTGGTGGCCTGACTTTGCGAGAACTGGGATGCGAGATGTTCTTCCATTCCTTGTAATAGTTGCTATTCTTTTCTTCCGTGGGAAAAATCTTCCAACCCGTGAAAATTTTGTTGATGTTCGACTGGCTTTCGCACCGAAACCAAGGAATGTTTTTCCAGCAACAATAATTCTGTCTGGATTGACAATTCTAGCTATTTTCTTTTTCGACCGAGCGTTAAGGCTAAGTCTTTACGAATCGTTGACTTCAACCATTATCGTGCTCTCAATAGTTGTCCTAACAGGACTTGTTGGCCAGGTTTCTCTCGCTCAAGCAGTATTTGCTGGAATCTCCGGCTTCATCCTTGGGAAAATAGCGATAGAAACAGGTATTCCTTTCCCCATTTCCCCATTCTTAGGTGCGTTCGGGGCTGTGATCCTTGGATTAATTGTTGGTATACCCGCCCTCCGCATAAGGGGAATACAACTAGCAGTAGTAACTATGGCGTTAGGTGTGGCTTTAGGAACAATTTTGTTTACAAACCGCTGGTTCATTGGAAATACCGGAGCGCTACCAATAGAGCCACCGGACCTGTTTGGCATTAACTTAGCAGCAAATGTTGGAACCGATTTTAACAGATGGGAATATGGCCTCATGTTGCTTCTCGTGACTGTCTTTTGTGCATTATTTGTCGTTAACATCCGCCGATCCAGCACAGGGTTGAGGTTCTTGGCAATCCGGGCTAACGAACGTGCCGCGGCCGCATGCGGAATCAATGGAGCTGCAGTCAAGCTCCAAGCATTCGCGTTCTCTTCGTTTCTCGCTGGACTAGGAGGAGCCATGATGGCATATATGAGAGGCCAAATAAGTGGAGAATCCTTCAGTGTTTTCGCAAGTCTCGCTCTTCTCGCATTCGCCTACCTTGGAGGTATAGGTTCAGTCAGTGGAGCTCTTGTAGCAGGTGTAATAGCTCCAGGTGGGCTAGCAGTTGCTTTAATAGCTAAAGGTTTTTCTGGCGACAGCATCGGAACATACGCTAACTTGGTCGGTGGAGTCGGACTTATAGTGACAGCGATACTAAACACTGATGGGATAGCAGGAAAAATAGCAAGAGATAACCAGTCGAAACGAAACGCAAAAATCGAAACAAATAAAAACAAGGCCAAACTTTAATAAGGCCAAGGGGGAAAAATGAAGAAGACACTAATAACGCTGATAACGCTGATAGCGCTGCTCGGGGCTGCCTGTGGAGGTAGCTCTGATAGCGATACAGAAAATCAAAGTTCTGATAGTTCGCAAGAAGAACAGTCGTCGAGTTCGTCAACTTCGGAGGAGAGCTCATCTTCTGATAGTGAAGCCTCGGACAGCGAGGAGGCCCGTACGGCATTAGTTACGCTTCTTGGTTCTGCTTTCCCCATTGATAACAATGACTTTTTTGTATGTATTATCGATGGCGTGGCTGAAGGCGTCGGGCTTAGCTACGAAGAGCTTCTTGACCAGATCCTAAGTGATGAGGACGATCAAGAAACGCAACAAGCATCTGATGCAGCAGTTGGAGAATGTCTCTCAGAGCTTACCGCTGACGAAATTATGCTACTCGGAGAGGATGAAGAAGCGCAGGAGGTAGACGAGCCTGTTGCAGCGGATGACTCACTTCCCCCAGTTCGGATAGGTTTGATGAATCAAGAGAACGACCCTATAGGGTCCTTTCCAGAAATAAGATTGGGTATTGAAGGAGCTGTTGACTACATCAATGCGGAACTAGGAGGCATAGATGGTCACCCGGTTGAACTTGAAGTCTGCTTGCAAAATAGTGTGCCGGCAGCGCAAGAATGTGCTCAAGATCTCGCTACAAGCGACCTAATATCAGTCATTAACGGCGTTAATATTTGGACCGTCGCATTTGACTTTTATGGGACGTTAGGAGACACACCTGTTATTGGTGGTTTACCGTTGTTCGCTGGTGATTATAATCAGCCAAACGCTAGGTACTTTAATGGCGGCAGCGTGCAAGTATATTCAGCAGCTGCACGCTTTGTCGCCGAAGATCTTGGAGCAACTAAAGTTGCTGTTCTTGTGAACCAGAATCCCGCAGCTACAGCAGCCCTTGACTCTGGATTAGCTCCAATTTTTGACTCATATGGCATTGAATACGAAGCCATTGATGTTCCTATTCCACTCACAGATGCCATTCCTCCTATGAGCCAAGCCGCAGCATCAGGTGCTGATCTGGTGATGCTACTTGCTGCAGGAAATGAATGTGTACCTGTAATTCGGGCAGCAAACCAATTGGGAATACCTGCAGAAGAAATGTTCTATAGCGCAACATGCGACACGGAAGATATCTACGCAGAAGTAGGCGAACTTATGGTTGGCAGTCATATCCACAAAGGCGGATACACAACTCGAGAAGAATGGGCCCCTGATGAAGTCCTAGCTGAATTCGAAAGCAGAGACGGTTTATTAGAACAATACGCGCCTGAAGCTCCCGATGCTTCTTTCACCGGTCTTGGCTGGGTAACTATGATAGATATTCATGACCTCTACGATGAAATCGGTTACGAGAACTTAACGACCCCAGGAACCATCATCTCCACTATGGATGATGGGCAAACTAGAGGAAGAATAGGTTCCTTCGGCTGGGCATGTATCTACCAGGATATTGGACTCTCATCACTCTGCCAGGGATCAGCAATGTTTGTTGAAATAGGTGACTCTTTAGGACGATCTCTACCTCCTGCGGTAATAGGCCCAAATGGGTATGTAAATGGCCTGGACCTACTTGGATAAAAACTTTTAAATAACTGAAGCACCAGCAGAAGCTTCCACCACACAAAGCGTTGTGGGGGCTTCGGCTGGTTGCTCCTTAGGCAAAGAAAATAAAGACGAAACTTGTTCGCAGAAAGCTTGTACTTGCGTAGCCTCCACAAGCGCTACTGCCGAACCAGCGAAGCCACCGCCTGTCATGCGCGCCCCGAAGCAACCCGGTTCCTTTTGAGCGATCTCAACAATCCTATCTAACGCCGGCCCAGACACTTCGTAATCATTTCGTAAGCTCTCATGACTAGCGTTTAATAAATGACCTACTTGATGGAGGTCATTTGCAGCTAAAGATTCGACGACTTTCAGCACCCTTTCACTTTCCGTAATAACATGACGAGCTCTATGAAAGCCAACTTCGTCATCTCGTTCTATGTTCACAAGGTCGGCTAAGGAAACATCTCGTAGCGATTCACCACCTACAGCTTTTGCTACTCTTTCACAGGTTTCCCGCCGATCGTTATATGCGGTATCAGATAATGTGCGTCTTGTCCCCGTATCCATCACAACAATAGAAAGATCCTCTGGTAATGGGATAGATGTCATTTCGAGTGAATGGCAGTCAAGCAGTAAGGCAGAATCTTTTTCTGCAAAAGCACACACAAGTTGATCCATGATCCCTGAGCGAACCCCAATCAGCTCATTTTCAATTTTTCTTCCTCCAACAGCTATACCCATTAGTTCAGGAGTGACTCCAGCATTCAGGGAGAAGGTCATTCCCGCAGCTAGTTCAAGAGCTGCAGAAGAAGATAAATTAGCTCCTCCAGGGATATCTGAGCATATATACCCGTTCCACCCCGTGACTGGAGTTTCTAATGATTCTAGATAAAAACCCATACCGTGAAGATACCTACTCCACCCCTTGGACTTTTGAGGTGAATCTGAGAGAGAAAATTCCGTATAGCCAAAACCTTCAGAATAAGCAGAGATAACCTGCGATTTAGCAGGGGATGAAGCAATAACAGTCGAGAATGGAAGTGCCATGGGAAGAACGAACCCATTGTTATAATCGGTGTGCTCCCCAATCAAATTCACGCGCCCAGGACAACGAACAATGTAAGTTGGATCTTCATGAAAGAAGGATCGAAATCCCTCTTGAGCTTTTGCGATTATGTCATTCGTATCCGTCACAATTCCATTGTCCTCCAACCAGAATGAAAACGGAAACCATACTTACTTCTAAACTTCATTCTTCAAAGAATCCCGTATACATTAACGACAATGCCAAAGATAGTTTTTGTCGGTGCGGGAAGCACCGTTTTCACAAAGAATTTACTCGGGGATATTCTTAGCCTTTCAGAATTGAGTTCATCAGAAATCGTCCTGTTCGATATCAATGAACAAAGGCTTTCAACAAGCATGGTTGTTGCTCAAAGAATATGTGAAAAACTCAACGCACACGCCGTGATTACCTGCACAACTAATCAAATTGAAGCTCTGCAGGGAGCGAACTATGTCATCGCTATGTTACAGGTAGGAGGCTATGAGCCAGCGACTGTCATTGATTTTGAAATACCGAAAAAGTATGGACTTCGACAGACCATCGGAGACACTCTTGGAATCGGAGGGATTATGCGGGGGATACGAACTCTTCCCGTCATGCTCAACCTTGCAAAAGACATGGAAGCATTTTGCCCTGATGCCTACCTTCTTAACTATGTGAACCCGATGGCAATGATTTGCTGGGCCTTAGCGGAGAAAACTGACATTAAGACCATCGGGTTATGCCATAGTGTGCAACAGACGGCTGCCCAAATCTCTGGAGATATAGAAGTACCTGTGGAAGAAATAACTTACCTCGCAGCAGGAATCAATCACATGTCGTTTTTTCTTGAATTGCAGCATCAAAAGAACAATCAAGTACTTGACCTATATCCAAAACTCAAACAACGTGGGAAACAAAAGGCACCATATCGAAAATTCCCTGGAGAAATATTATTGTCAGATGCTGTTAGATACGAGGTCCTTAAAAGAACAGGATATTTCGTTACTGAATCAAGCGAACATTTCGCTGAATACGTTCCTTGGTTCCTTAAACGAGGACGAGAAGACCTTATAAGTAAATATCAGATTCCTTTAGATGAATACCCGAGACGATGTGAACAACAAATACTGCATTGGGAGAAATTACGATCCGACCTAGAAGATCCTAAGAAAGAATTATTGGTGCGACCTAGCAACGAATATGGTGCTGGAATCATTCACAGTATTGAAACTGGCACACAACGAACTTTCAATGGAAATGTTATAAACAATGGATTGATAAGTAACCTGCCGCAGAATTGCTGCGTCGAAGTTCCCTGTGAAGTCGATGGATCTGGTATCCAACCTCAATTTGTCGGCGAAATTCCGCCGCATCTAGCTGCACTTATGCAGACGAATATAAATGTTCAATCACTTGTAGTTCAAGCAGTATTAAAGGGTAGAGCGGAATACATATATCACGCAGCTATGGTTGACCCGCATACCAGCGCCGAGTTAAGCCTTGAACAAATATGGGCACTTGTTCAAGAATTGATTTCTGCACATGGAGATATGATTCCAGAAGAGCTTAGGGAAAAACTTTGAATAGGAAGAGAATTGGAAAATATATTTGAGAATAAACTTCTAGCTTTTGATGTTGATGGAACCCTATTAAACACACGCGGTGAACTCACCGAAAGAACGATAAAAGCGTTAGCTGCTTCAACGCAGGCCGGAGCGACATTAACTTTAGCTACAGGAAGAGACTGGGGGACTCTAGGTAGTCTTCTTGATCATCTTTCCACTGTGGAATACGCCGTATGCACCAATGGCACCGAAGTCTATGACCGTGAAGGAAAATTAATTTACGCACGTCAGATTCCCGTTGAAATAGCAACGGATCTAGTCACAGTAATCCGAGGGCAAATTGAGGGAGCGGCAATAGGTGCGGCTATAGGGCGTGAAATGGTAGGGGAACCTCAAATAGCTGAAGCAATGCCAGTAGGAATAACTCTAACTGCGGAACAAATTGTTGAAGATATCCTTCCAGCCCTTACGCCAGAAATAAGAGACCTCATAATTTACCACCCTGACTACGTACATAGACTCGATGAACTTTTCTCGTTAACGGTTAATGCCTGCCGAAGTTTTGATGTAGATGCACATTATTCAGGTTTGCCCATGATAGAAATACTTCCTACCGGTAGTGGAAAAGGTTCAGGACTTGCGTGGTTAACTGAATATCTAAACTTAGAACAGCGAAATGTTGTTGCTTTCGGTGACGGGCTCAATGATTTGTCAATGTTGAACTGGGCTGGAACAGGTATAGCTATGGGGCAATCTGAAACACGAGTTAAGGAAGCATCTAACCTAGTTACTTCATCATGTGACAGCGAAGGGGTTGCTCAATGGGTGGAGGAACAACTTAAAGAGTAAGAAAAGTTGTTAAAAACTAATAGGTAAACCTGCTACACCTCCCGTATCCTTTTAAAAACCCATGACTAAAGGACTTCGGTAATGCCAACAAACGATTCGCTGCATCAACGTTACGAAGCAATTATGGCTCCATACCTGAATCCCCTCTACACCAAGCCTATTTCCATAGATAGGGGGGAGGGAAGCTATGTGTGGGATATCGAAGGCGTTAGATACCTTGACTTTTTTGGGGGCGTTCTAACGACAATGATCGGGCATAACAATCCAGCCGTTACTGAAGCAATAAAAGCTCAAGTCGGGAAGGTCCTTCATACCAGCACGCTTTATTTATCTGAACCCATGATTGAACTTGCAGAAGAAATAGGCTCTGTATCAGGCATACCTGACGCAAAAGTATTTTTTACGACTTCAGGCAGTGAAGCTAATGACACAGCTCTTATGCTCGCAACAAGCTACCGTAAATCAAATGAAATTCTTGCCATGAGAAATAGTTATCATGGACGCACGTTTGCTACCCAAGCAATCACAAGTCAGTCATCATGGCTATCCTCTCGCATTTCTGGACTCTCTGTTAATTATGTTCAGGGCCCATATAAACTGCGAAGCCCATTTCAAAATATTCCTGAAGAGAAATTTACTGAAGCATGCGTAGCAGACCTGCAACAAATTATTGATACTGCTACAACAGGAAATATTGCTTGTCTTATCTTCGAGCCGATACAAGGTGTAGGCGGAGTTGCTATTCCACCTGATGGTTTCTATGGAGAGATGGGCAAAACACTTGCCAACTATGGCGCTCTTACAATTAGTGATGAAGTTCAAACTGGGTGGGGTCGAACCGGACAGCATTTCTGGGGCTACGAGGCGCATGGAATTATTCCTGACATGCTTACATTCGCTAAAGGTGTAGGGAACGGAATTACACTTGCCGGAGTTGTAGCTCGATCAGAGATCATGGAAAATATTACTGCACTAAATTTCAGCACTTTCGGTGGGAACCCGTTATCTGCAGCTGCAGGGTTAGCTACCTTCAGGCAAGTTAGGGATAACAACATGCAAAATAATGCATTAGTAATGGGAGCCATGTTAAAAGATGGTTTGCAAGAAATAGCTTCTTCCACTCCTTGGATAGGAGATTTGCGTGGCCGTGGTTTAATGATTGCTTTAGAAATAGTCGGAAAATCTAGCGAGAGCGGGCATGACGAGCCGTACCCTGAGCGGGCAGCAGAATTCTTGGAAGCTTGCAAAGACTATGGTTTACTCCTTGGAAAGGGTGGAGTTTTCGGAAATGTGATCAGAATCACGCCAATGCTTAACGTAACCGAAGACGAGATTATCGAAGGAATTGAGATTATTACAAAAGCGATTAATTCGATCAACTAACTGACGGAACTAGGAGCCTCGGATTGCCTTCGCAAGGATCTTAGCAACTCTGGATGTTCTACCCGTTTTCGTTTCAAATGAATCAGCCATCTTTAACAAAGATCCACTTGCCATTACACCCATTGAACGAAATGGTTCGGGCTCCCAACGCCTTGACCTGACACCAACCCACGGAAGATAGGTTCTATCTGTTTCTCGACCAAGTATAAGGTCAGCCATGGTTCTTCCAGCAAGATTCGAAGAGGCTACGCCCGAGCCAACGTATCCGCCAAGAACGCCTAAGCCGCTGCTTTTGTTGAAACGAAGTCCAGGAAGCCAGTTCCGTGGAATTGCTAAAACTCCTCCCCAGCGATGGGTTACCTCCACGTCCTTTAATTGGGGTAGTAAATCAAGTAATGCTTTATAAACAAGAGCGTGCGACTTTATATTGTTTTCTGCTTCTGAGGTAATTTTTGAGCCAAACAAGTATGTGGGAGTTCCTCTCGCTCCAAAAGCGATCCTATTGTCTTCCGTTAGCAATCCATAGATAACGCCGTATCTATCATCAGAAAAGGCTTTTCTTTCTGTTAAACCCAACTCTCCTAGAAATTTCTGGGATAAAGGTTCTGTGGCGATCATTCGTGAATAATTAGGTAAGTAATCACGCTTTTGGCCTGAAAAATTGCGTGTGTAGGCTTCGGTGGCTTGAACTATGACATCTGCAGTTACAACACCGTAAGGTGTCATAATTCTTCTATCTTGTATATCGAGTACTTCGGTTTGCTCTACTATTTTTCCACCTGTTCGTTCAATAGAGGAAGCAAGCCCTTTGACTAACTGAAACGGGTTAAGGGCTGCTGCTGGTGAGAAGAAAATTCCAGAATGGATGGAAGTTGCATTAAGCATTCGGCTCGCCTCATCTTTGTCAAGAAGTCGTATGATTTCAGGAGTAAATCCAGAAGCGTTAGCGTCTCGGACTTCGGAAATTTGCCTCAAAGCTTGTGCTCTATTTCTAGCCACTCGCACTAACCCATTTTTTTCAAAGCCGCATGCGATTCTTTCATTTGCTGCAACAAATCCAATCTCGTCAACAGCATCAAACATTGCAGATTGTAATTTATTGACTTTGTCGAAAGAGGAAAGAGCAGCGTATCTATTTGCCCCACCAGCAACAGACCCCTTACACCATCCACCATTTCGACCCGAAGCACCGTATCCACAGAAGTTTTTTTCTATAACAAGAACGCGTGTGGATGGGCTATGTTTCAAGAGATAATAGGCTGTCCAAAGACCACTAAAACCACCACCCACAATAGCGACGTCTACAGACTGATCTCCATTGAGTCTTGGGCGGTTATCTGTTTTATCATTTCGATTTTCTAACCATAAAGGAAAAGATTTTGCGGTTGACAAGGAGTCCATTACGTTCATGAATCTACCGGTTGAGTGCTTGACTCACCAACCATTTGAAGATGGGGTCGCTATTTCTTGTATCGAGCATTTCGGGGTGCCATTGGACAGCTATGACAGGTAACTCTTTATGTTCTATCCCTTCGATTATTCCGTCATCTGAAATAGCTGATACTTGGAAGTTCTCACCGACCGTGTCAATGCTTTGATGATGTAAAGAATTAACCTCGACTTCCCCCCCGTAGAGTTCGCCCAGAACTGACCCATTTTTAATAGATACTGTGTGTACCCGAGTCGCAGGAGACTTATCGCGAATCGCGTGGGGAGGAACGTCCTGAAATAAGCTTCCTCCAGCTTGCACATTCAATATCTGCAGGCCTCTGCAGATTCCAGCAATTGGTAATTGCCGTTCATATGCCATTTCTAAAAGACTTAATTCAAATTGATCTCTAACTGGTTCAACACTTTCTAGCTCAACTTCTGGATCTGCCCCATACAAATGAGGTGATATGTCAGCACCACCACTCATTAAAAGGCCATCTAGATGATGCACAATTAGATCAGTATCTAACCCTAAGGGAAGAAAAATGGGAATCCCACCAGCTGAAAGGACTCCTTCAGCGTAATCAGCCCAGAATATGTCAAGAGATAGATTGCCCATGACCCGTAAACTTCCCCGCAGGTCACTGCCTTTTCTGCGCTCTCCTGTAATCCCTATAAGTGGTTTTGTCATCATGTTTACCAATCAAAGCAAATGCGTGGATAAGAACGGTATCGTAATAATCAAAACTAATCATAAACAATTCATAAATGAGTAGGAATAAATCGTATGGAAATTACATGGAACCTCGTTGCTTTAAATGCGCAACAACTGAAGCAACGAGGAATTACACAAGAATCTTCGGTAGTTATGGTTTCTTCTCAAGGTGAAGAGAGAATCGGTGACTTAGCTAAACTCGCTCTTCAGTCTTTAGGTTCATTAATGGTTGAAGTCAATTTTTCGCAGTCTTCAAAAGTGGGAGGCCTGACTCAAGCGGATACTCTTTTCGTAGATATTTTAGAAACATCAGATTTTGTTGTTGACTGCTCAGGAGGAGAACTGGTTGAACTTCTGGGAAACACAGCTTTACTAGAAGCAGATACTCAGATACTCGTGCATGACGACGTAGATTGGGTCCCTGCCCTGACTTCCTGAATATGGACCATCAACCAATAACTTCGTTAAAGAGCGTCCGTCTTGCAGTGGCAGCCCCAGACTTTCAAGCTGGTTTATCTTTTTTTGTCGAAGAATTGGGATTTGAAGTAGCCATGATTGCACCTGCAGAAGACCCGACTTATGCTGTCCTCACTCTTGAAGGCATGACCATTGCATTAGACAAAAATAGAATTTCAGAACCTGTAACCCTTGAAATACCCTCTGAAGGAAAAGAAATTATAGGGACATCGAAACAAGGACCTAACGGAACAAAAGTGCATTATGTTTCGTACGTAAGAGAGGTGTCTAAAAACACAAAACAAATACCTGTGCTCAACGTCGCTCAGGTTGAAAAAGCTAACTGGGTTACTGGTCGAGCAGGTATGTCGTACCGTTCTCTGATAGACGATCAGAAATCCCATATCACTGCATCACATATTAAAATTGAAGGATCTGGCCAAGTGCCAGATTGGGTTCATTTTCACGATGTGGAATTTCAAGTTATTTACTGCCTCCGAGGATCTGCGAAACTTGTTTACGAAGGGCAAGGTGAACCTTTTATTTTTAGCGAGGGTGATTGTGTTCTTCAACCGCCTCACATTCGGCACCGTGTTCTTGAATCATATGATGACCTAGAAGTAATTGAGGTCACATCACCTTCAGATCATGCAACGTATGCTGACCGGGTAATGGAATTACCTAACAGGTCGTACACACCGGAAAAAGATTTTTCTGGCCAGCGGTTTACCTTCAGCAAGCATTCTGAAAGTAAATGGGAAAAGTATCCAGGCAACGAAAATCTAGTTACCCAGAAAACGTCAATTCTAAAAACTTCGGGAGGTGTGGGTTGGGTTAACGAGATTAGAGCTATCGCCTTTCAAGAAACAAATGAAGAACCAATTCTGGTAAATCATGATTTTGAACCTGACTTTTTTCTCTGGTTTGTTGTAGAAGGCAGCGCGACAATTATTTATGAGGGCAGAAAAATCAACATAGGCGTAGATGACGCAATTATTTGCCCGAATGGATGTAGACAAGAAACAGAATTCTATTTGGCTGGCTTTCAAGAAGACTTCAGAGTTCTAGAGGTAGGAATTAACCCTCATTAATTCGTTTCGTGCTTAAGGAGAGAAGTAGATGGAAAACTCAGAGAGAGAACCCAATTAACAAAAAGGAAACCGGCAGAAAAGAATAAAGCTAGTGTTAGCCCTCCCCAAAGGTAGGCCAAACCCGAGAACAATGTTCCAACAAATCGACCTAATGCATTTGCGGCGTAATAAAGCCCAACGTTAATCGCTACGTCATCATCTTCATCTGTGTACGCAAGTATCAGAAACGAATGCAGGGAGGAATTAATTGCAAATAAGAAGCCGAAAATAAACAAACCAATAATAACAACGGAACTTTTAGCGATGTCATTCCATACGAGGATTGCTATCGCTGAAGTAAATGCACACAATATTGCTGCCCAACCCTTTGCTAATGTACCGAACCCACCAGGGCTATGAATCGTCGCCATCATTGTTGGTGCAGCGGATTGTATGAAACCGTAACCAATTACCCACGCTGCAAGAAATCCGCCTATTCCACTGTACGACCACCCTAAATCCTCATCAAGAAAAATAGGAAGCGCAACGACAAACCAAATATCTCTTGACCCGAAAAGAAACATACGCGCCAAAGATAAACGGTTTACTGCAGGATAGGGAGAGGACAGTAATTTCCTTGACTTTATTTTTGTAGATTTACCAATAGTCTCTCTAAGGAATGCCATAACGAGAAATAGTGAAAAAGCAACTATTGAAGCCATGAGAAGAAGAGCTTTCTGGAAATTTAATGATGCTAGTAAAGCTCCTCCAATAAAGAAACCCGCTCCTTTTAACGCATTTTTTGAACCAGTAAGGATTGCCACCCATCTGAAAAGACGGGATTGCTGATGGTCGTTTTCATCTTCAGGGATAATAAATTTCACAGCGCTCTTTGAACTCATTTTTGTTAGATCTTTAGCTATACCAGAAAGGGCTTGACATAGCATGACGAAAACCACTGAAAAGGTTTTACTCCAATCAGCATCAACAAAAGAAATAACAAGCAATGCAATGATTTGTATTCCCAGCCCCACTTTGAGCGTTTGATCCAAGCCGGATTTGGCACCTACCCAACCACCAAAAAGATTAGTGAAAACACCCATAAGTTCGTAAGCGAGGAAAAGAAAACTTAATTCAAGTGGCCCATAACCTAGCTCATGGAAGTGGAGCAAAACTATCATCCGCAAAGCTCCATCAGTCACTGTCAGACTCCAGTATGCTCCTGTTACAAGGCTGTAGGTTCTGATGTTCATCTGATTGGGTTCACTATTCGCTAGCAATTTTATTTGCCAACTCTGCCATTCTATGAACGTAGCCATACTCGTTGTCATACCAGAGAAGAACCTTAACTAGTCCTCCATCTAATGCTGTTGTAGAAAGTGCGTCAACGACAGCGGATCGTGGATCATTGACAAAATCTGCAGAGACTAAGGGTCGCCTTTCAACTCCAAGGATTCCAGATAAAGATGTTTCTGCTGCCTGAGATAAGAGTTCATTTACACTTTCGGCTGAAAGTGCTTGTTTTAAGGAGAATACGCAATCTGTCAGTGAAGCGTTAAGGACCGGTACTCGGACAGCGATACCGTTTAACTTGCCTTCAAGTTCAGGAAAGATTTTTGTTATAGCTGTAGCTGAGCCAGTTGAAGTCGGAATAAGAGAATTTAGGGCAGAGCGGGATCGCCTCTGATCGTTTAAAGGGTAATCAACGACAACTTGCGTATTTGTAGGGGCATGGATAGTGGTTACCATTCCTTGTTCAATTCCAACCTCCTCATGCAAGACTTTTACCACGGGGGCGATGCAATTAGTGGTACACGAAGCAGCAGTAACAATATTGTGTTTCTTACTGTCATACAGGTAGTCATTGCATCCCATAACAATATTTAAAGCACGGTCATCGTGAACTGGTGCAGCAACAATTACTTTCCTTATTCCCTGCTCCAAATAAGGATTAAGTGTTTCAAAAGACCGAAAGGCGCCTGTGCATTCTAGAACCATAGATACGCCATGGTTGACCCAAGGGACTTCGGCAGGAGTCGCATAATTCGAAAAGGTAACTTTTGAATCATTGATGAAAAGTGATTGCCCATCGCTTGCGGCTTCGCGGTCCCAAGTCCCATGTATGCTGTCAAACATCATTAAATGAGCAGCTGTTTCAACATTTCCGTTTATCTCATTGACATGAACTAATTCCAAGTCTGGATGATTGGCTAAAGCACGAACAACAAGTCGGCCCATTCTTCCAAAACCATTAATTCCAATTTTAACGGTCACACAAGTTCCCAGTTAGTCATTTGTTCTGATGAAAACAGGAGACCCGTCGCTTGACCTCTTTTTGCAAAACCGATACCCATTATCGCTGAAAGAAGGGAAGTCTTCGGTTGTAGAGATTCTGTTTCGGATAATCCATGATGCCATTGACCCACGAGCTCTTTTTGCGTAAAAACTAATTGTTTTATACTCTCCACCTTTTTTCCTATCAAGGAACGAAGGTGTTACTATTCGGGACTGTAACTCACCAATATGAACAGATTTAAAATATTCGTTTGACGCTAGGTTAATTAAAATATTATCGCCAGGGCTTTTCTCAAGAGCCTCATTTAGCGAATCAGTGATTGTTCCCCCCCAATAATCATAAAGGTTTGACCCATGTGTCGTCTCTAATTTGGTCCCCATTTCTAAACGGTATGGCTGGATGAGGTCGAGAGGTCGCAGAACCCCATAAAGGCCAGAGAGGATCCTAAGGGTTTTCTGCGCGTAGTCATAGTCAGACTCAGAAAAGGATTCAACAGCATCTATTCCAACATACGTATCACCACTGAAAGTGAGCACAGCTGGCCTAGCATTTTGAGGTGTAAAGGGAAGACTCCAATCTTGGAATCTTTCAAAGTTCAACTCAGCAAGAGACTCAGAAATTGACATAAGAGAACGAAGATCGTCAGGTGTTTTGTTTGCTAATACCCCGACGAGTTCAGAACTTTTACCTAGGTGAACGGGTTCACTGTTCTTTTGGGTTGCAAGAGGCGATTCAAAATCAAGAGCTTTGGCTGGAGAAACAACAATTATCATGTATATATACTTACCGCAGATTTAGGGTGATTGCCGAAACGAGGCACTTCAATCTTGAGATTTCTCCATGATCATGAAAGTCTAGCTGTACGGTTTCGAATATTTTTTACAGAGAGGTATCAATGGGGAAGTACTCTGAGGAGGAAATACGGTCGGCTTTTGATGAATATCGTCAACGTGGTGTGATCAATCATGACTGGGTGGGTTGGGGATCATTGTTTACCGATGATGCTCATTATGTTGAACATTTTCTAGGAGTTTTTAAAGGAAGGGAAGAAATCATTGATTGGATAGTTCCAACAATGCAGGACTATCCGAATCTATCCATGTGGATGGAATGGTGGGTTATTCAGGATGACAGAGTGGCTCTCTATATTTGGAATAACCTTCCTGACCCAAAAGGGCTAGGGAAACGATATGGGTTTCCTAATTCAACAATTCTGAAGTATGCGGGAGACGGTAAATGGAGTTACGAAGAAGATTTCTATAATCCCGTTGATGCCGAGCGAGTTTGGTCTGAATGGTTTCAAGATGGAGGCCGACCAGAGGTATCAATTGATAGAAATCTAAAGGGAATAGAGGACTGGGCTCCAGATGTCCCTGAACAATTCTTTCCAAGAGAAGAAGTGGAGAGCGAGTTTCATTTGTATTCCCAGAGAAGTTCACAAGCTGTAGAAACAGGAGACTGGAATCAGTGGGCTGACCAATTCACGGAAGACGCGCGATACTTTGAGCATCATTATGGGAAGTTTCTCGGTAGAGAAGAAATACGGAAATGGATCACTGGGATAATGGGCCCTTTCCCTGAGATGACTTTTCCTGTAGATCATTACATGATTGATGGCAATCGCGTCATTGCTCTTATCCCTAACTGCCTACCTGACCCAAACAATACTGGCAAAAGCTATTCTTTTAATGTCCACGTCATTTTGCATTACGCAGGGAATGGCAAATGGAGTTACGAAGAAGATATCTATAACCCCAAAGAGGCCGAACAGGTCATTTCGGAATGGGTAGAAGCAGGAGGGGTACCTCCAGGAAGATAATTATTCTATTATCCAGCTTCGCTGTGTGTAACTGCTTCTTCGCCCATCCATTCACGGAGGGTGTTCTTCAGTTTTGTTTGTTGGATAAATAGGTCATGTTCGGGCCCGCCATCGGTTGAAGATTGAGGAGCTTTCAAATAGAAACTAAGCCATTCTTGAACTCCGGATTCTCCGGCTCTATGAGCTAAATCCATGAAAAGCGCTAGATCAAGCACTATCGGTGCCGCAAGAATTGAATCACGACAAAGGAAATCAACTTTTATCTGCATCGGATAACCAAGCCATCCGAAGATATCAATGTTGTCCCAGCCTTCTTTATTATCCCCACGGGGAGGGTAATAGTTAATTCTAACAACATGATGAATATCCCCGTACAGGTCTGGGTAGAGCTCAGGTTGGAGAATAGTATCTAAGACACCAAGTTTGGATACTTCTTTAGACTTGAAATTTTCTGGAGCATCAAGAACCTCTCCATCGCGATTTCCAAGAATATTTGTTGAGTACCAGCCTTCAAGCCCTAGCATTCGAGCTTTAAACCCTGGGGCGAGAAGAGTTTTCATAAGGGTTTGCCCAGTTTTGAAATCTTTTCCAGCTATGGGTACTCCTCGTGATTTTGAGAGTTCGACAATGCAATCAAGGTCGCAACTGAGATTTGGGGCGCCATTAGCAAATGGCACGTCAGACTGGAGTGCGGCGTAGGCATAAATCTGGCTAGGAGAAATATTCGGATCGTTGTTTCGAAGTCCTTCTTCAAACGAAGCTACAGATGAGTGCACTTCGCTAGGTTCCTGGAATGCTTCTGTGGATCCACACCAGACCATCACAAGCCTATCGCATTCATTTTCTTCTTTGAAGTTAGCGATATCTTGGATAAGGGCTTCAGCCTGATCCCATTTGTTGTCTAAATCTTTGACGCGAACTCCATCAAGTCTGGAGACCCACTGCTGGTCAAAGACTGCTTCCATGGGGATAATAGATTCAAGGTCGCCTGATATTTCTGAGAGGTCATCTCCGTCTAGCACGCCAGCTGTTCGGGCCGCTTCCAGAACGTTAGGTGAGATTGGATCCCACCCCCCAAAGACAAGGTCACCAAGATCTGCTAGTGGAACAAATTCGCGGATTAGCGGATTGCGTTCTTCTTCTTTTGTGCCTAGTCGTATATGAGCCATTTGGCTTATGGACCCAATAGGAGGTTTAAGTCCTTTTCTTGCTGCGAGCACCCCCGCAATAAAAGTTGAGGCTACTGCACCCATTCCTGGTGTCAGTACGCCGAGTTTGCCATTTGCCGGTTTGATGTCTCTTGAGTTCATATCGAAATATTAGCAAATGTAAACAACAAACACTTATAGTTAAGAAAAACTTAACTATAATGCAGGCTATGCTTGCCTTACCTGATCTTTCAATAAGACAACTAGAGTACTTGGTCGCTATCGCAGAACAACCTACATGGGCTGATGCCGCTGCCCACGTAGGGGTCACCCCATCTGCTCTTTCGCAGGGTTTGGCAGAATTAGAACGCAGAGTGGGCGTGCCATTATTCGCACGAGAAGGTAGACGAAGAATACTTCACCCGAGTGCCAGAGTAGTGCTAGATCATGCTCGCCAAGTAGTCGCACTCACCAGTGATCTGTGTAGATGGGCGGAAAGAACGAATAGTTCGGATGAGGGCATACTTCGCATAGGAATGATTGATATAGCGGCTGTAAATTATTTTTCAGAGATACTGCAACAATTCCGCATAGACCACCCGTCATTGGATTTCCATTTAAGGGTTAGTCCATCACGTCCTCTTATTGAAGCCCTTACCAGTGGTCAATTAGATCTTGTCGTGTGCGTAGATCCGCAGAATGATGTTCCAGGGTTAGTCATGGAACCTTTAGTAACAGAAAAACTCTCTGTTTATAAACCCGGAGGCGGCCAGTTAGGACCACCTTCGGAATGGGGGCCATGGGTTCTTTTTCCTGAAAGCTCAAATACTCGCCAAGTAATTTCTAATGCATTGAATGAAAAGGGCGCCCCCGTTGTTGTCGTCGCGGATTCTCCACAGCCAGAAGTACTAAAAGAGATGGTTAATCTTGGTATCGGATGGACAGTTCTGCCGAATGTGCAAGCAGAATCAGGGCCTCGCCCGCTCAAACCGAGTATGGTGCTCGGAACGCGAAATCTAATCGCAGCTACTCGTATAAACGCAGCTCAATCGCCAGCGGTTGTAGCACTAACAGAACTTCTGAAACAGAATAGAAAATTGGGGTAGTTTATAATCGCTCAAAGCTCCAACTGAGGAAAGCTTCACCATCATAAGGCATTACTCCATGAAAACTTCTTGGGTCTGAGTCAAAAATCAACGGTATAAAGCGGCGATCTCCTTCCCAAAGTGGCAGATTCGCTCCTTCACGAATAAATTCTTCCTCACTACAGGCATCAAGAAGCTGTTTTCGAGGAACCCACTCAAGTGAACCCTCATCATTAGAAGATTTAAGGGTTCCTTCCCACTCACTGATTAAAAAAATAAACCCTAACCAATCTTCTTTTTTAGGCCCAAAACCGGTCCAAGCTATTGTGCCTCGAAATTCCATTTCAACAATTTCGACTTCTGCTTCTTCAAAAATTTCTCTACGGAGGCCAGAAAGAATATGCTCACCCGGCTCTACCTTACCCCCCAATCCGTTTACCTTACCGAAATGATCATCGTCGGGTCTCTTATTGCGACGAATTAGTAGAACCTCGTCAGTTTCCTCATTCAGAATATATGCCAAGGTGCCAATAAGAGGAGTTAATGCCATGCTCATGGTCTAGCAGGAGAACTCTAAGTCTTTGCGCATGGGTGTCATTTGAACGTAATAGGAAGTCGTCTAAGGTCTAGTAGATGACTAGCACTGATTACCAATGTGATAATGACGGAATTGCAACAATAACAATAAACAATCCGCGCCGACGAAATGCAATGACGTATCCAATGATTGAGGAACTCTATGATAATTTGACACACGCTTCCCAAGAAGCTCGTGTCATTATTCTGACCGGGGCTGAAGACGCTTTTTGCGCTGGCATAGATTTAAACTTCCTTTCAGAGATCCCCCCAGAAGATCGGGGCATCAAAGTCCCAACGCACGACGAACATGGGTGGTGGAATATAACTTCGTGTCCTTTGCCCGTCATTGCTGCTGTCAATGGGCCAGCTGTTGGCATGGGTGCCGAATGGACTAGCCATTGCGATATTAGAATAGCTTCGACAAATGCACGATTTGCATGGAACTTTGCACATCGGGGTTTAATACCTGACACTGGGGCCGGTACCTGGCTTCTTCCAAGACAAATTGGGATACAAAATGCGTTAAGACTTCTCTACTCAGGTGATTGGCTAGATGCGTCCAGTGCTTTAGAAATAGGTTATGTTGCAGAAATTGTCGACCCTGATCAACTCATGACCGCAGCTGTAGCGGAGGCTAAAAAATATCTTTTAGGATCTCCTTCATCACACAAGTTGGCAAAAAAATTACTCTATGAAGGACTTCATCTTTCGGTTTCAGAGCATCAAGAAAGCAGTCGCCGTACCTTATTAGAGTGCTTCCAGTCAGAAGAACACCAAGAGGGAGTCCAGGCTTTTAATGAAGGCCGGCTACCAAATTTCTAAAGAGACTAAATAACTAAACCCGAAACGAATACCTTCTCATGCCATTCCCAACACCATTCGTAGCGTAATTGATCGAATTCGTAGATAGCCATAAATGAATTGCCTAAAAGAAGAAAATCCTTATTGCCACTTCGGGGTTCGTTTTTCCAAAGCTGCTTTTATTCCTTCAGCAAAGTCCGGGTGGTCCATGGATTGCAACTCTGCGGCCAAGCTAACTTCAAACAATGAGGAAAATTGTGCCTTCAGCCAGTTGTTCACAGATATTTTCGTTCCACGTATAGCGACTTGAGGTCCTCCAGCTAGGTGTGTCGCGAAAGACAATGCCTTTTCTAAAACATCGTTTTCTGGAACTACATGATTAATTAGACCCATTTGTTGAGCCGCTGAAGCATCAATCGTGGAACCCATCATCATCATTTCTTTTGCTTTATTTGGGCCAACGAGGACTGTCCAGATAGCTAACCCTCCATCACCAGGAACAAGTCCGATATTGATATGCGGGTCACCCCATTTAGCTGTTTCAGAGGAAATCACGATGTCGCAAAGCAGTCCAAGTGTTGCGCCTAAACCAATAGCATGTCCGTTAATCGCTCCAATAAGAGGTTTTTCAAAATCCAATAAATTATAGATAATTCTCCTAGCCGAAGCAGCGGAGATGCCTGAACCACCATTTGGGTCTAAATTCAGACGCGCTTCCATATCTTTTAAATCTCCACCGGCACAAAAAGCTTTGCCTGCTCCAGTTAAGATAGCCGCCCTGACATCATCATCTTCTCCTAAGTCCCTCCAAATAGATTCCATTTCGTGATGCGATTCTGGATGCAGCCCGTTTAGCACATCTGGTCTGTTCATTGTGACCGTTGCAACTCCATCAGAAATCGCAATGTCAAGAAATTCGTAATTCATGTAGGACTCCAAACAATTCTACTGATCCAGTAATGATAGGTTAGTGTTAGCATTTACGTTGTTATAAGGGGAGAACTGTTGGCCAAAGAGATAGATAATCACGTACCGCTAGAAAGAAGCCCAGGGCCTTCTTGGCAAGATGTACTCGATCTTGATACTCGACCTGTCCCTGCGTTTTTAAGAGCTGAATCCCCGTATCTTAATGGTTTCGAAGATATCCCAAAAGAGCGCTATATAAGTAGAGAATGGCATGATAAAGAAAAGGCTTGTTTATGGAGTCGTGTATGGCAATTTGCCTGTCGTGAAGAGCACATACCTGATGTGGGTAGTTACATTGTTTATGAAATAGCTGACCAGTCATTTCTAGTAACCAGAGTTTCTGAAAATGAGATAAAAGCCTACCCCAATGTGTGTCTTCATCGAGGTCGTTTATTAAAGACATATGATGGACGTTGTTCCGAATTTCGGTGCCCTTACCACGGTTTTGCATGGCACATTGATGGACAATTAAAGCATGTTCCTGCCGAGTGGGACTTTCCGCACCTAGAAACACGTTCAGAAGAAATGGATCTTCCAGAGGTCCAAGTAGGAACGTGGGCAGGTTTTGTTTTTATTAATCCTGACCCGAATGCAGAGTCGTTAAACGATTTTCTCGGCGATGAAATCCAAAAGCAGTTCAAGAGATGGGATTTGGAGAATAGATACGTGCAAGCCCATGTTTCCAAAGTAGTAAATTGCAATTGGAAAATAGCAAATGAAGCCTTTAGCGAAGGTTTCCATGTAAATGCTACTCACCCGCAAGGCATGAGCTATACAGGAGACCCCCAAAGCCAAGTTGATATTTGGGGTAATACGGCTAGAAATATTAGCCCAAAAGGTATTCCTTGTCCTCTTCTCCCGTACACCCCCACACAAGAAGAAATGCTCCGCGACGCATTAGATGTCAGAGAAGGTGAACCGTTGCCGATTCCTTTTGAGGAAGGCGACACAATGAGAACTGCTCTTGCAAAAATAGGTAGAGAACGATTTCGTGAATCCTTCGGTGATCGCGTTGATGAACTAACCGATGCTGAATTTTTAGATGCATGGGTGTACACCATTTTTCCCAATTTTATGCCTTGGGGAGCGTTTAATAGGATCTTCTATCGCTTCCGCCCTAATGGAGATAATCATGAAAGTTGTATTTTTGAGATCTTCTACCTTTCTCCATTCTCAGGGAAACGTCCACCACCTGCAACTGAGACAAAACTTGGACCCGAAGACCCATGGACGGATGCTATCGAGCTTGAGAAGTTAGCTATGGTTGCAGAACAAGACACATTCAACATGCAAAGAGTGCACCAGGGACTCAAAGTACTCAGAAGAGATGGGATACTCTTATCAAGGTATCAAGAGGCAATTGTTCGATGGCGTCAAGACCTACTTCAAGACTATGTTGAGAAAGGTCCCATGTAATGAGCGGAAAATCAGGATTGCGTCATGGATTCTCGGGGGCGCTTTACCAACGGATAGCGGACAATACTATTAAGGTAACGACGAAAGATGGCGTGACTGGTATTTTCGATGGAGAAGGGCGGTGGATTGAAGGTGAACTCTTCGAAGCAGATCCAGAGCTTTGTATCTGGCTATCTGCAAAGCGAATTGATGCAAGTCATCGGCTAAGTTGAAAGAGAAGTCATCTTGCCAAGAATAAAGAAAATGAGAGTTTAATTTCATGAAAATTGAAACGAAAAGGTCTTTTTGTCGGATTTGTCATGCTGCATGTCCCGTCGATGTCGAATTTATTGAGGGCAAGGTAACGAAAATATTAGGTGTCGAAGATGATCCGCTTTTCGAAGGGTATACCTGTGTGAAAGGGCGGCAATTACCTGAACAGATTCATAGCCCAAGCAGAATTAGGTATCCACTTAAAAAAATGCCTGATGGTCATTTTGAAGAAATATCTTCTAAACAAGCCCTTGATGAAATCGCTGAACGTTTACAACGAATAATTAAAGATCATGGACCGAGTTCAGTTGCGACTTACACCGGAACAGGCGGTTATCAGAATGCTCCATCTGACCCAGTAGCTAGGGCTTTTCATAAAGCTATAGGCTCTATCAGCTATTACACCTCAGTTACTATCGATCAACCTATGAAAAGAACTGCTGCCATGCGGGCAGGCGTATGGGAAGCGGGACCTCAAAATTTTTCTGAGATTGATGTTCTGCTTGCTGTTGGCTACAACCCAATGGTTTCCAGTTTCGCTCCATTTGGTGGCTTGCAAGGAACTAATCCCTTCACGACGTTAAGGAGACGAAAAGAGGAAGGACTTAAACTAATTGTTGTAGACCCACGAAGAACTGAACTCGCAACACAAGCAGATATCCATTTACAAATCCGCGCTGGAGAAGACCCGACCTTACTAGCGTCCTTTCTCAATATTATTCTCAGCGAAGGATTACACGACTTAGAGTTCTGTGAAAAGTGGATTACTGAAGGGCACCTTGAAAAGCTCGGAGATTCAGTTAGAAAATTTACGCCAGAATACGCAGCGGAACGCTGCGGTGTACCTTCTAGCGACATTGTTGCAGCTGCAAAGATGTTTGCTGAAGGCCCAACGGGATCGGCGGGTACTGGAACAGGTCCCTCGATGTCTCCTTACCCGAGTTTGATGGAACATTTAATTATTTGCTTGAATGTTGTTTGCGGGCGGTGGTTAAAGGCCGGTGAAATTTCTGAATCAAGGAGTCTTCTCCAACCAGATACCCCAAAGCGTGCACAAGTTCTAGGGCCATTCAATCCTTTGTCAGGACCTAAAAGTCGTTTCCGAGGTTTACGAGGTTATGGCGGTGAAATGCCCTGCACGACGTTGGCGCAAGAAATAACGGAACCCGGCGAAGGCCAAATTAAGGCCCTCTTTTCAAATGGCGGTAATCCTGTAGCAGCATGGCCGGACCAAGCACGAAGCCTTGAAGCAATGAAAGCCTTAGACTTACTTGTTGCAATTGATCATAGGATGACCCAAACAGCTCAATTTGCTGATTACATTCTTCCGCCTCGTTTAAGCCTCGAAAGATCTGACGTTCCTCCGTTTATGGACCGTTGGTTCCGTGCTCCATATGCCTGTTATACCGAAGCAGTTATCAAGAATCCTGAAGGTGATTTACTCAATGACTGGGAAGTGTATTGGGAAATAGCAGAAAGATTAGGGGTTGAGATTGTGTTACCTGGAGGGCCCATCCAGAGCGGAGCTAGGCCAACTGATGATGATGTTCTCGACTTAATTTATGCAAATTCTTTAGTTCCGTTTGATCAGATTCGTTCAAAAAATGGGCAAATTCTAGAAGACCTTAGACAAACAATTGAACCGGCTGACCCTGACGCTACAGGGCGATTTGCTTTAGCTTTGGAGGATCACCTGCAGGAACTCCATGAGATTTGCTTACAGCAAACATCTGCTGAGCGGATACTAGGGTTTGACCCAAGCCTTCACACATTTCGTCTAATAAGTAGAAGACTTAAAACTCACCTGAATTCACTTGGCGGAGAACTATCTGCCTTAAATAAAAAAACCCCAACTAATTATTCGTATATGAATCCCGACGACATGGAAGACCTCAATATCAAAGATAATGATCTGGTTTTGATTGCCTCTCCAAGAGCATCGTTAACCGGAGTTGCCAAGGGCGCAAGCGATATCAGAAGAGGGGTCATTTCTATGGCGCATTCATGGGGTTCAGCTAGTAGCTCAGATGAGAAGGTCAGAGATATTGGATCTCCAACAAATCGACTCATTGACGTGGAGAATGGTTTTGATCCTATTACAGGACAAGCTATCCAGAGCGCGATTCCGGTATCAGTGACCCTAGCTACAGACCAAGCACTCACCGTCTAATCGAAGCAATTTTTATTATTTCTTATTTAAATAGCGAACGGTTTCACCAAATTCGCTGACGGTAGCATCGATGATGTCGCTGACTGTGCGAACTTTATCGATCCTTCCAGCTACTTGGCCGCTTAAAGCTATGGCCGCTTCCATATCCCCACCGAAATATAAATCCTGAGGAATACCAAATTCTCCGAAAATATTCTCCTGGGAATCAAGAAGTCTTTCAGAACGATCTGTTCTCAGAGCTCGCAAAGCAGGTGAATGTTTCTGATTGAGGAATAACGTATCAGTTTCACTTGCTGCAATAATCGCATTTTTCCAATTTTCGTGAACTGGGGACTCATATGAAGAAACCATTTGAGTTCCCATTTGGACGCCTTCGGCACCTAGGGCGAAAGCGGCGGCCATTGTTCGGCCATCTTTTATGCCTCCAGCGGCGATGATAGGAACTGAAACATTATCTCTAATAAGCGGTAAAAGAATCATAGTTGAAACCGGAGTGGGGCTTTTAAAGCCGCCACCTTCTCCGCCTTCAACGACCAATCCATCAACGCCAGCATCAACGGCTTTTTTAGCTGCCTCTAAAGTAGGGACTACGTGATAGACCGTTAGCCCTGCTTCTTTCAAAACTCCAGTGTATTTTGTAGGAGAACCAGCTGAAGTAGTTACAAATTTAACGCCTTGTCCAATAACAAACTCAGCGATGGAAGGATCTCGAACAAATGCTTGGGCAATATTAACTCCATATTGAAGACCAAGTTCGTTCATGATTTCCATCTCTTTTTTTACGGCGTCAAGTTCTCCGGAAGAAGTTTCAATAATTCCGCATGCCCCAGTTTTAGAAACTGCGCTAGCCAGTTTGGAACGCGCTATCCAACCCATTGGCGCTTGAACTATAGGAATGGGAACACCGAGGTCCCTACTAACTCTATTCTCAAATAAAGGGTGCGGGTAATGCATAGGCGTAATCTCCAATTAATATTAGCAATCTAGAATTATATGCTAAAACCCTATTGGACTCCAGAAAAAGAAACCCTCTAAATGCCCTCTGCCATTCCCTGAATAAGTATGCTTGCCTTCAAATAGGGGATAGTCATGTTCTTGACAATGAAATTTAACAGTCCATTTGGGACACTCCATGTAAGCGCCTCCTCGGTCGGTATATCTTCGGTTTTGTTGCCAGATAGGAACACAAGACAAAAATTAAATTATGGAAAAACTGAACTTCTAGAGCAGGCAGCAAAAGAACTAGATCAATACTTTCACGGTTCCAGAAAAAGCTTTTCCTTGCCTTTAGATCTTTCCGGAACAGAGTTCCAGATGAACGTATGGTTATCTTTAAAAAAAATCAAATATGGAAAGACGACTAGTTATGGGAAACTCGCAGAGAGGATCGGGAACCCCAAAGCAGCTCGAGCAGTTGGTGGTGCTAATGCGCTTAACCCCATTCCGATTTTTCTCCCATGCCACCGAGTTGTCGGAGCGAATGGGTCTCTAACAGGCTATGGAGGTGGGACAGATCTTCTATATATGAAAAGAGGGATGCTAGATTTAGAAAAAATCAACTGTTAAATAGTGCTAAAAGTTACTTTGCTAAGTCCTCAAGAACAGATAAGGCTTTAGCTACCTCATCAAGTGTATTGTAATGAACGAGAGATAGTCGAACGACTCCATCCTCCGGATCAAGGCCGATTGCTTCGACAAGCCTATGAGCGTAAAAATTTCCATGTCCACAAGAAACCCCCGCATTTACTAAAGCAGTGTAGATCTCCCTGCTCGAACGTGAGTGAGAGTGAAAAGCAACAGTTGGAGCTCTCACACTGTGCGTCGAAGAGGGGCTTCCAATAAGACGAAAATCTTCACGAGAAGTAATGTAATCAATCAATGGAGTCATCAGTTCTTGCTCGTGATTCCCAAAAAGTTTGAATACCTTAGCGATCCGGTCACGGACAGAAACTCCAGCAATAGATGAGAAATGATGTTCAAAAACAGCGTCATAATAATCAACCATCCCAGCGCAAGCAGCAACCGCTGCATGGTCCGGGCCAGCAGGGGTTAATCGAGATGTAGGGTTTTCAGCGTTAAAGAAATGACCTTGGTTAGTTACCTTTTCAGAAATCGCTTGAGAAGTAAACATCAGCCCTACATGCGGACCGTAAGTTTTATACGTGCTATATAAGTACACGTCACAACCAAGATCATCCACGTCAATAGCTGCGTGAGGCGCATACGAAACCCCATCAGCAACAACGATTCCACCAACTTTATGGACTATCTCAGCAATCTCAGAAATTGGATTTATTGTCGCAGCCAAGTTAGACGCGTGAGTTACTGCGACAAGACGAGTTCTGTCGCTAACTAAACCTTGAAGATGCGATAAATTAAGTAATCCTGTTAAAGGGTCAACTGCCCATTCGATAACCTTTAAACCTGTTTCTTCTAAGCGGCGCCAGGCTCCGATATTTGCTTCATGATCTTGATTCGTAACTATTAGCTCGTCACCAATTTCCCAATTTGGGCGTAACGCATTAGCTAGAACATAGGTATTCTGTGAGGTTGAAGGACCAAAATGAACTTCCTCTTTTTGCGCATTAAATGTTGCAGGAATCAAGTCCAAAGAGCGGTCCATTGCCTTCCCCGCTTTAGCAGAAGGCCCAAAATCCCAATAGGGTTGCACCTTTGCAGTCACGAAAAAATCATTCAAGATACTTATCACTTGATGAGGTACATAACTTCCCCCAGCATTTTCAAGATGAGCCCAACTTGCAGATTCTGGATCAGAAAAGACTGGGAACTGAGAGCGAACAAAATCTAAATCAAGAGAAATCACATTATGAATCTACACGCTGTGATCTTAGTTCGGCACTAGTCGTTGAAGGAGAAAAAAAATAGTAACCTGCTCTCAAAAGATTGAAAGCATTTATGACCGAGGATAAATCATGTTGCGCACCTCAAAATACTGAGAACGCAAACATTAGGCCAAAAAGAAAGACGACAATAGACGTAGGTAATTTTCACAAAGAAGTGGCAATCCTCAAAGGCGGAACTTTCTCTATGGGTAGTACCTACCCATTGGGATATTCGCAGGACGGAGAAGGCCCTGTTCGTAAAAAAAAGGTATCTCCTTTCATTATCGATAAATACGCAGTTACGAACGGTCAGTACAAAAAATTTGTTAGAGAAACTGGATACATTACCGAAGCGGAAGACATAGGCTGGTCTTTCGTGTTTGCAGGACTGCTTCCTGACGATTTTGAAGACACACGTGGAGTGCAGGCAACACCATGGTGGAGGCAAGTTTATAAGGCAGCTTGGCATTCACCTGAAGGCTCGCACTCAACAATTAATCAAAGACTTGACCACCCTGCAGTGCATATATCTTGGAATGACGCATCAGCTTATGCCCAATGGGTAGGAGGTCGACTTCCAACAGAAGCGGAATGGGAATTTGCAGCCCAAGGAGGGTTAACCAATTCAATTTTCCCTTGGGGCGATGAACTCGAACCTAATAATCGGCATCAAATGAATGTTTGGCAAGGTACTTTCCCAGATAACAATCTTGTTAATGATGGGTGGTATGGGACAGCACCAGTTGGCACATATCCAACAAATGGTTACGGTCTTGGAGAGATGACGGGGAATGTATGGGAATGGACACAAGATTGGTTTACAACTGACCATAACGACGAAGGAACTAACCCAACTGGCCCTGACAAAGGAGAAGCCAAAGTTATCAAAGGCGGCTCTTATCTGTGTCATGAGTCTTATTGCAATAGGTACCGCACTGCAGCGCGAAGTTCAACGACCCCTGATAGCGCTATGGGCCATCTTGGGTTCAGGACTGTTCGAGAGCTATAACGATAAGAAACAGTTGCTGCTAGGGCAGATCAAGAGAATCAGCGGCTTCTATTTCTTCTCGACTAACACCCAAAAGGAACAAAACGGCATCAAGGTATGGAACACGAAGGCTCGTGTTTGCAACGTCGCGAACAATAGGCTTTGCATTGAAAGCTATACCTAAACCTGCTTCGCTCAACATGTCAAGGTCATTTGCGCCATCACCGACAGCAACAGTTTGTTCAAGGGGAACTCCTTCTAAGTCAGCTATTTCTCTCAGAAAGTCTGCTTTTGCCTTACGGTCAATTATGGGACCAAGAAGACGGCCAGTAAGACGCCCATTAACTATTTCAAGTTGATTTGCGCGACCGTATTGAATGCCAAGTTCTTTCTGAAGTCGGTCAGTGAAAACTGAAAATCCACCGCTAACAATTGCAGTCGTAAAACCTAAACGTCCCAAGGTTCTACAAAATGTTCGAGCCCCTGGCGTCAGGATTAATTTATTCCATGCCCGTTCGATAGATAATTCATCTAAACCTTGAAGCAGCGCAACACGTTGATGCAATGCCTCTGAGAAATCAATTTTTCCCTCCATTGCCAATGCAGTTATTTCGGAAATCTGTTTTTCGTATCCCGCTTCAACTGCCAGAAGATCGATTACTTCATCTTGGATAAGTGTTGAATCAACATCAAGTATTACTAACCGTTTTGCCCGTCTACTAAGGTTTAACGGTTGAAGAGCTACATCCATTGTTGGTGAATTAGAAGCAGCTTCTAGAAGATTTTTGCGTATTTCTCCGATTTCACCTCCGTTGACTGATAATTCATAACTCATAACCGGATACCTTGATAGCCGGACAATCCTATCTATATTGCCTCCACCATTAGCAATAGCATCAGTCGCTTGGTTTAATTCCGAAGGATTTAACTCTTCGCCAATTAGCGTCACTACAAACTGCTGACTGTATTCCGTAGGGTTTTCTTCAACCTCTTCTACGTCTATTTGTAATTCTCTTTTAAAACCGAATAGAAGAAGATCCTTTAATATATCATCCTTCTTTTCCACCTCTATTAAGACATCAAGGCTAAGGCGGCGACGAACCACAATCTGCTCTATATCACGGACAGTAGCTTCCATCCTTGCAAGTACTTCAAACAATTCAGCGGAAATTCCTAATTGGTCAGGTCCTGAAACTCGAATTAGAACAGTATGCATTTCGGTCACCCTCAGACATTACCCAGATAAATCCCAAATTATGTGGAAGGCCTGAATCATTTAAATCAATTTTCTAATGCTTAAATGTTATTTCCCTTTCGAGCATAATGAAGTCATAAAAAAGAAAAATAAATGAAGTAAATTTTAAGGTTCACGAAATAAGATATGGTGAAATCAAGATGGAAAAGGAAGACGACCCTGTAGACCGAATTATTGTTTGTGAAAATGTCCAAAAATGGTACGGGACAATTCATGCGTTAAAAGGCATTACATTTGAAATCGCTAGAGGCGAGGTTGTCGTTGTTCTAGGACCTTCTGGGTCTGGAAAATCAACTTTGATTCGCTGCATAAACCGTCTTGAAGCTCATGATGAAGGAACTATCCATGTAAACGATATAGAACTGACCAATGAATTAAAAAATATAGAAAAAATACGCTCAGAAATTGGCATGCTTTTTCAGCAATTTAACCTTTTCCCGCATCTGAATGTTCTTGACAACATCACGTTAGCTCCAACATCTGTAAAGAAAGTTCCAAAACTAGTTGCTGAGCGAAAAGCTGAAGACCTTTTGAACATGGTAGGAATACCAGAACAAGCCAATAAATACCCGTCTGAACTATCAGGGGGGCAACAACAAAGAGTTGCTATTGCGAGAGCGCTAGCTATGGAACCTCAGGTTATGCTTCTCGATGAACCCACGTCAGCTTTAGACCCTGAAATGACGACCGAAGTGCTAGAGGTTATAAAGGGTCTGGCCGATAAAGGTATAACTATGATTGTCGTAACTCATGAAATGGGTTTTGCACGAGAACTTGCAGACAGAATTATTTTTATAGAAGCTGGTGAGATAATAGAGGAAGGTACTCCAGAACAATTTTTTACAGACCCAAAAGAAAATCGGACCAAGCTTTTCCTTAGTCAGATTCTTTAACAAGAATTTCGATATCGGTAAACCAGTGCGATCATTAACCACTACAATGACTTTGAAAATAAAATAAATCTTTTGTCACGGTTCCGAAGTTCGGTTAAATTCCGACACTGTCCCGCAACGGTAAATTCTAAGATAAGCACAGAACAAGTCCGGTCGAGTCCATGGCAAAACGAACATTCTCGAGGTTAGGACAAGTTCGTTGCTGGGTACCCAGTTGACTGTCGCTCGGGGGAGGGTACCCATGAAAAATAGAAATAAGTTCGTAGCGTTGATAGCAACACTAGCTTTAGTAATTCCACTTGCTAGTTGCTCAACCAACTCATCACAAATAGAGGCAAATGGCGAGCGTTCTGATGCCCAAACAGCCATGCAAATTGATAGTGAAGTTGCTCAAAGTGTTTATCCACTTGTTGTAGAAACTATTAATGGTGATATGAGCATTGAAGATAGGCCGACGAAAATCTTGAGTCTGTCTCCTACAGCTACCGAAATTTTATTCGCAGTGGGTGCCGGTGATCAGGTTATTGCTGTTGATGACCAGTCGAATTACCCAGCCGAAGCTCCCACATCAGGAATATCTGGCTATGCGCCGAACCTAGAAGCAATTCTTGCTTTGGAGCCAGATCTTGTGGTTCATTCGTATCTTCCAGAAGATATTGAACAAGGTTTAGCGAATGTGGGGATTCCTTCACTTCCACAGTTTGCAGCGCAAACTCTAGAAGATACGTATCAACAAATAGAACAATTAGGTTTGGTAACTGATAATAGCGATTCTGCGCTGGCTCAAGTTCAGTCAATGCGCGATAGCGTTGATCAGCTAGTAGCTCGGACAAGTAATCTAGATTCGTTTAGTTTCTACCATGAATTGGACCAAACCTATTACTCGGTTACTTCCGCAACGTTTATCGGGCAGGTTTATGACATGCTTGGTCTTCAAAACATTGCTGACGCCGCTGAAGGAGCAGGATCTGGGTATCCGCAACTTTCAGAAGAATACATTCTTTCTCAAGACCCGGATTTGATCTTTCTTGCTGATACAAAATGCTGTGCGCAAAGTATCGAAACTGTTTCTGAAAGAAATGGGTGGAATGCTCTGACTGCGGTCCAAAGCCAAAAAATAATTGAATTAGATGATGACATAGCTTCAAGATGGGGTCCACGCGTAGTTGAATTTCTAGAAGCCATCGTTGTTGCAATAGAACAAATTGGATAAAGAGAACCGAATTGAAGGGGTTGAGCCTGCGAAACTAACCAAAAGGTTAGTCGTAGGTGCCTCTTGCATTCTTCTGTTTTCTATTTTACTTAGTTTAATGTTGGGCCCTGTTTCGATAAGGCCCGACCGCATCCTCCTTGAAATTCTAGATCGCTTACCGGGAATCACCGTTGACTCTGGCCTATCACAGGTTGAAGCAGCAATTGTTTGGGATGTCCGTCTACCCAGAATTGTACTTGGATTACTCGTTGGGGGTCTCCTTGCGGTTGCCGGGGCTTCCTATCAAGGAGTATTCCGAAACCCCCTTGCTGACCCTTATTTGTTAGGAGTTGCCGCCGGGGCGGGTCTTGGGGCGACAATAGCTATTGTTTCTGGAGCGACGAATGGGGAAGGAATGTTTGATGCCCTTCCAATAGCAGCTTTTTTAGGTTCAGCTGTCGCAGTGGGAATAACACTTGCAGTTGGAGGTGCTGTTGCCCGGTCAACTAGTACAGCAAGCTTGCTCCTTGCCGGAGTTGCCGTTGCTTCGCTTTTTACTGCGATACAAACTTACATACAACAGAGAGAATCAGCTACCTTACGACAGGTCTATAGCTGGATCCTTGGACGACTAAGTACAAGCGGCTGGGATGAAGTCATCATGATTCTTCCCTACGCTGCGGTATCAGTGTTCGTAATGATTGGAATGAGAGGAGCCCTCGACGTCTTAGCTGTTGGAGAAGAGGAAGCATTATCTCTTGGGATTCGCCCGGAACGCATTCGATGGATGGTCATAGGAGCAGCATCTTTAGCTGCTGCATCTGCAGTAGCTGTAAGTGGGTTAATAGCTTTTGTGGGGATCATTGTTCCTCACGCAGTACGACTCGTAGCAGGAGCTTCTAATCGGGTAGTCGTTCCATTGTCGCTGATAATGGGAGCGTCTTTTCTAGTGCTTACAGATCTTCTTGCCAGAACCTTGCAATCACCGGCTGAACTTCCTATCGGGGTCGTGACTGCTTTTTTTGGAGCCCCCTTTTTTCTTTTCGTCCTAAGGAGGTCGGATGGAATCATATAGCGACACAGCAATTCGCAAGAGTTTGGAATTAGAGTCTGTAACAGTTGAGCTTGGTGGCAGGGTCGTAGTTAATGCGGCCACCATTAACGTTAAGGAAGGGGAGTGGTTATCAATCATTGGTCCAAATGGGTCCGGGAAATCAAGCTTTCTTCGTGCAATTGCAGGTTTAGTTAAATCACAAGGGTCCATAAAATTTCACGAAGAAGACCTCACAAACTTAACTCCGCAAATGCGCGCTCAGATTGTGTCTATCGTCCCCCAGATCCCAGTTGTTCCCCCCAGAGTGAGAGTAGTGGATTACGTTCTTCTTGGGAGAACCCCTTACTTAGGGCGTGGATACCAGCCAACCCAAGAGGACATTCACGTAGCAATTTCGGTGATGGCAGATTTAGATTTAAATAAAGTCGCAAATAGGTTCGTTACCGAAATGTCAGGCGGTGAACGTCAGAGAGTCATAATTGCCCGCGCCCTGGTCCAAAAACCTAAGGTACTTCTTTTAGATGAACCCACGACGGCTCTTGACCTTGGGCATCAGCAAGATGTTCTTGAGCTAGTTGACTCACAACGAAAGGACCTCGGGCTGACTGTCCTTAGCGCTTTTCACGACTTAACACTTGCAGCTCAATATGGAACCTCAATGGCACTTTTCGTTGATGGATGCATAACGTCATCTGGGAAACCAAAAGAGATCATCACAGAAGAATCTCTCAAAGAAATCTATGGAGCTAACGTCCTCATCCACAAAGAGGGTGAAAACATCAGCGTGCTTCCAAAACGCTAGTGACATCTGCCCTAGCGTAAATTAAAGAAAATAGAATCATCGGCGCTAAAATAATCAGATAGATATTTCACGATTCAGGAGATCCAAAATGCAAGAAATGAGCGAATCAGAAGTCAAGAGCGAAGTCGCTAACTGGGTTGAAAAAAATTGGAGCCCTGACTTAACTGTTGCTGAATGGTGGCAACTGATGGCTGACGCTAAGCTTTCCCACACGATGCTTCCAGAAGAGGCTGGAGGAAGAGGGTGGAGCAGGTCACTAAACCATGCAGTGTTAAGTGTTCTTGCTGAAAAACAGGTTCTAGGACCACCAACTGGTTTAGGGATGATGCTCGCAGCACCAACAATTGCTGCACACGGAACTGCAGAGCAGATAGAGGAGTATCTTCCAAAAATACTCAATGGTCAACATGCTTGGTGTCAACTGTTCTCTGAACCAGGAGCGGGTTCTGACTTAGCTGGGCTCCAATGCAAAGCTGAAAAAGATGGAGACGAGTGGACAATCAATGGTCAAAAAGTCTGGACTTCCGGAGGAAAGATAGCAGATATGGGAATGCTAATAGCTCGAACTGATCCCGACTTGCCGAAACATCAAGGGATTTCATACTTTGCTTTCAACATGAAACAAGATGGGGTAGATGTCAGGCCACTCACGGAAATGACCGGAAGAGCTCTCTTTAACGAAGTCTTCATAACTGACGCTCAGGTCCATGACAATGCAATGATTGGCGGAAAATCAAACGGTTGGCGAGTAGCAAATGCAACACTGATGTTTGAAAGATCCCATTTGGGAAGCGGAACTGTTCCAGTTACCACAACAGCCCCGGGTTCTATTGCTGGCCAATTGGAACGAAAAGTTGGTGAAGTTATTTCTGCGAGTAGGCAAGGATCCGGCGATTCTCTCGCAATCGGACCAAAACTTTTTGAACGTCTCGCTGAACTTGCTCAGAAATTAGGTCAAGATAAAGATCCGGTTATAAGAGATGAAATGATGAAGTTGCATTCCCTAGTTGAAGTGAATCGACTGAACATGATACGAGCAAAAGCCAGCTCCCAGAGAACAGGCGCCGAAGGAAATATAGGGAAGTTAATGATGAGCGAGCTTTACCGCCAATTCCGTGACGTGGGAAATATGGTGATTGGAGCAGATGGGATGTTAACTGCAAAAGAGGTAGATTATGGGGGTTGGATTCATGAAGTAACTACTTTTTCTCCAGCTCCAGCGATCTACGGCGGTACTGACCAAGTACAAAGGAATATCATTGGGGAGCGCATACTGGGGTTGCCCAAAGAACCTGGCTACTCCAAAGAAACACCTTTCGTAGAACTTCCCAAAAATTAATGAATTGGAGCTTACGAAGGCCCGCTGCAAGAGTTGTTCTATTAGACTCGTCTTCTCGAGTTTTTCTTATGAAAGGGTCTGACCCTATGAGACCTGAGAAAGGGACTTGGTGGGAAATCCCAGGTGGGGGTATTGAGCCAGGCGAGGAAAGCGTCGACGCAGCTAGAAGAGAACTTTATGAAGAGTGCGGATTCGACAAAGTAGATGTTGGCCCATGTATTTGGACACAATATGTTGAATTTGACTTTGCTATGTACCACTTTAAATCCGATGAAAAAATTCACGTGGCATATTCGGAAACGTCTGGAGAGTGGAACCCCAAAGGCCTTGAAGCATTAGAAGCAGCAGCTTTTGAAGATGGGAAATGGTGGAGGATTGATGAATTGCTCGAATCTGATGAAGCGACGCTGCCGCAAAGATTAAGAGAATTTCTCCCTGATATTGTAAAAGGTGATATTCCTAAAGAACCAATAGATATTTCTCCAATAGAATAACTTCCCTTTGGTTCAATTCGTTTGGTTTATCTAGGTTTTTCTGCAGTGGGGTCTTCCCGTTCAGCTGCTCGAACTGCATACGACAAGACAATAGAGGGAAGAAGAATAACGCACCCTGCTATGAGGCACGCGAGAAGCACAGCGACAAACGGTCCATCAAAGTCAGTTGAGAAAAGAACAAAAAATAGCACTATAGCGATTAACCATAAGGAATATCCGGTTCTTTTGCCGAGCTTAACAAATTTTGAGACACGTTTTCTTCGTTCTTGTAGATCAAGCTCTTCATTGGGTTTCTGATTAAATTTTTCTCTCATAGTTAGATGCCACTTCCTCTCATTGACCCTGACAATTGGCTACCTGGCGCAAACACATAACAAGCTACCGTTCTATATAAACCTATTTCCCAATCCTCGCGTTCTGGAGGGATCAACCCAATTTCAAGATCAGACAGAACGTAGTCAGAACCAACGAAATCTTTAAACCCTTCAAAACACTTTATTGAAGACCATCGTTCAATCTCGGTTCTTCCAGGAAACGGTTCACCCGCTATAGCGGGATGCACGTATTCTCCGTAGATTTCAGCATCATGTGGTCGTCGGCAATCAACAATTGTTGTGAGGTCGCTGATGTCACCTGTCCGGTCATCCACTAACCTGTATTCATTGAAACAATCCTCTGAACTTAGTTCGTAAAGAAAACTTACTATCTTCCCTTCAAGCACAAGAGAATCGACGCTCCCTGTTTTTGCTAAAGCACCTGGGATAATACCGGGAGCAAACTCTGTAGTTTGTTTCTCTTCGGATGAACAAGCAAAACACAGAAATAAAAAAAACACGAGAATCGGAAGACTTTTCCAACTGCGCAGAAGGAAATGGTGCGCGCTTTGATGGTTTGAGTTAACAACGAAAGAGTTTGTTTGGAAGTCAAAGCTTTGTAGCAATGTTTTCATCATCTATAACCATAGGAGCAGTTTTTAATAACTCGGTAAAGCCCGGTCAAGATTAAAGAACCAAACGCTTAAGACAATTACAAAAGGTGTAAAAGCAATTAAATAAGTAGGCAATTTTCTCCACCGGTTTGCAATAAAATTAGAAGAAATCATTAAAGCCAAAAGTGCTAGCCCCCATGTAATCGAGGGAAGAATAGCTGACCTGTCACCATCTAGACCCTCTCCAAAACTTGTTGCACGCTCCGTAGGTAAAGGTACTGATTCAGAGGCTCGTGTGCTCTGCGATACTTCCTGGGTAGGGGTCGGGAGAGGGTCAGCTTCATTAATCTTTTCATTCTGTGTGTTTGAAGCGATATTTCCCTCTTCGGTGGGTTTCAGTTCCGGCGGAATATCCTCAGTCACCGTTTGAGTTCCATCATTAGGGAGCACTTCATCAAGCGCTTCTTGATCAAAAATAAAAGCAAATCCTGTTTGGGGAGCGGCATCAGGCCTTGCGAAATACTCAGCTGGTTCTCCTATCAGTTCTGCAACAACAATGATTCGATTACGGGCCGTTAGTCGAGGGTGGCAAGAAACTAAAGTTAGCCGGTTTGGGTATTCCTCAAAGTCTTGATCAAGAACAGCAAGTCGTTGTGGACTTACAATGAAATTACCGCGTCCACCATTTTGTTCAATGACTTTGTAAGTGAAACTTCCCTGAATTGTTTGAACATTGAT
>CENZ01204226.1_pt1 | contig 42475 bp, 44 predicted proteins | sample 361341 | NCBI WGS metagenome assembly CENZ01 (sample SAMEA2619782, study PRJEB7988) | marine metagenome | biome: marine biome (ENVO:00000447); feature: deep chlorophyll maximum layer (ENVO:xxxxxxxx); material: "saline water (ENVO:00002010), including plankton (ENVO:xxxxxxxx)" | depth 50 m
AATACCCTAATCCTCGAACTACACAGTGTTACCCAGCTCGCTGCGGTGATAGCATTGTGACCGCCCTCGCATCGAGGCTCAGTCTTCATCCCATAGCTTTCGCAGTCATCATGTTTGGAATCGGCAAATCAAAACAACCAGAACAATCCACTTCGCCTGAAAACGAAGCGGGGCTGTTTGTCAGACTCAAGCAAGGCTTGAGCCGAACCCGCGGGCGCATTACGGAGGGTATTCAGTCCCTGGTCCTGGGACAGAAAAGCATTGATGACGATCTGCTGGAAGAGGTGGAGACCCAATTACTTTCCGCCGATGTCGGGCTTGAGGCGAGCGATCAAATCATTGCGAATCTCAAACACAAACTGGACCGCAAGCAACTCGCGGATGGCGATGCATTTCTGGAAGGGCTGAAGCACGAGCTGCAATCGATACTGGCACCTTGCAGCGAAGCGCTGAACATTCCTGACTCACCAGATCCATTCGTGATTCTCATAGTCGGTGTCAACGGCGTTGGCAAGACAACCACCATAGGCAAACTAGCCAAGCGCCTGCAATCTCAGGGTAAGAGTGTGATGCTGGCAGCGGGAGATACATTTCGCGCCGCAGCAGTCGAACAGTTACAGGTGTGGGGAGAGCGGAATAATGTGCCAGTAGTCGCGCAAGCCACTGGTGCAGACAGTGCTTCAGTTATTTTTGATGCGGCGCAATCTGCAAAGGCCAGAAACATCGACGTCCTGATTGCCGATACAGCGGGGCGACTGCACACCAAAGACAACCTGATGCAGGAGCTGGAAAAAATAGTGCGCGTCCTGAAGAAGCAGGATGAACGCTATCCCCAGGAAATCATGCTGGTACTTGATGCCACCACGGGCCAGAACGCATTGAGCCAGGCAGAGAGTTTCAGTGCCGCCACTGAACTCTCCAGTCTCACTTTGACCAAGCTGGACGGAACCGCCAAGGGTGGCGTCGTTTTCGCACTGGCCAAACGTCTGCAGCTACCTATTCGATTTATTGGCATGGGTGAGCAGGTCGATGACTTGCGTCCCTTTGATGTCAAACAATTCATTGCTGCCCTATTTAACGAAAAATTTACCGACTAAGCTGAATGATCAAGTTCGACAATGTCAGCATGCGCTACCCGCAAGGTCTGGATGCACTGACCAACGTCAGCTTTGAAATCAATAAAGGCGAAATGGTATTCCTCACCGGGCACTCCGGTGCCGGCAAAAGTACCTTACTGCGCCTCATCCTGGCACTGGAGCAGTGCTCCGGTGGCGAAGTAATCGTCAACGGCGCTAATCTCGGCAGACTGCCGAGATCCAGGGTTCCTTTCCACCGCCGCCAGATCGGTGCCGTATTCCAGGATCATCAACTCTTGTTTGATCGTAGCGTCGGCGCGAATGTGGCCCTGCCCCTGGAGATAGCCGAATTCCCGCCGGCAGAGGTGCAGCGCAGAGTCCGCGCGGCACTGGATAAAGTTGGCCTGCTAAATAAAGAAAAAATGCTGCCCGCTCGCCTGTCTGGCGGTGAGCAACAACGCGTGGGCATCGCGCGTGCTGTAGTTAATAGGCCCCGCATTATCCTGGCCGATGAGCCTACGGGCAATCTTGACCCGGAGCTGTCCGCCGAGGTCATGTCGGTATTTGAGCAATTTAGCCATGTCGGCGTGAGCCTGCTTATCGCCAGCCATGACAAGTCGCTATTGGAAAATTTCCAGCATCGCACCCTTGCCCTGGATCACGGCAGGTTAATAAGCGGTGGCTAGAATCAAGCAACAGAGCAGCAAACGAACCCCCGCGACCAAAAGCAGCGCGCCCAGCCAATTCGCCTACTCCCGGATTGCGGTCCACCGCAAGGTAGCCCGCGAAAGTCTCAGGCAATTGCTTCGGGCACCCGGTACCAGCGGCTTGGTGGTAGTGGTAATTGCGGTGGCTATGATGCTGCCAGCGCTACTGCTGCTGTTGACCAATAATCTGCAGGCCAATACGGGCAGCATGGAGAAAGCTGCCCAGATCACAGCGTATTTTTACCTGGAAGTTCCTGAAAATAAGGCTTTGGCTATAAGTGAGCGCTTACAAGCTTTACCTGAGATTGCAGACGCAGAATACCTGTCAGCCAGTGAGGCGCTCACTGAATTCAGCCAGGCGTCAGGGCTTGGGGAAACTCTGCAGAGTCTGGCGCAGAATCCCCTGCCCAGTGCGCTGATCATCACGCCGGCACGCTCAAGCCCGGACACTGCCAATGCCATTGAACAAAGCTTGGCGAGTTTTGAAGAAATCGAGTTCGTGCAACTTGACTACCTCTGGTTGCAGCGCCTGGAGGCCATATTGAGTCTGGTCAACCAGCTCGGCGGCTTGCTGCTGGTGTTGGTGGCTATCGGGCTTGTAGTCATCATTGGGAACGCTATTCGCGTGGGGGTCGAAAGCAAACGCGAGGAGATCCGCATCATCAAGCAATTTGGCGGCGCAGACAGCTTTATTGCGCGTCCCTTTCTCTACACAGGTTTGTATCTGGGTGTAGCGGGAGGGGTACTCGCTTGCATCTTATTGCTGGTAGTGTTGTCGAGCCTGGGACCTGCAGTGGCTGAGGTTGCCTCGCTCTATGAAAGTGAATTTCAGCTAATCGGCCTGAGTGTGCTGGAAAATCTCTTATTGATCGCGGCCGCAGCTGGGCTAGGCTGGGCCTCAGCTTTTATCTCAGTTTTAAGGAAGATGGCTACAATTAAAGCCTAGTTTGCTTACTTAAGCGGATTTTGTGCAGACGCGGTCGCCCTGAAAAAACTACGGTTTTGGTCCTTGAAATACCCCGTAGCGCCCATATGTATAAGTACCGGCCAGTTACCAATGTCTCGTGTCGGCCATGAGGCACTTCGATCATTTTAGAATCTGGCCTAATACAGCAGATGGCGGTGGCCTTAACACTGCAGCCTCGCCAAATGGCACGGGCAAACGAAAAATGCTAAAATTTGGTCTATTAACGAGTAAATCTCGTAACTATCCAAGTAACGGCGAATGCAAGAGCAACTATGAGCATAGGTAAGAGTTTACAAGTCATTGATCCGGCCACTCCCGGCCGCGACCTGACCGCTTACATCGCGTCTGTAAACAGTATCGCTATACTAACTCCCGAGCAGGAGCTCGAGTTAGCCAAGCAGTACTACTACGAAGAAGACGTTGATGCTGCGCGCCAGTTGGTCATGGCGCACCTACGTTTTGTCGTGCATATGGCCAAGACTTATTCAGGCTATGGGTTATCCCAGGCCGATTTGATCCAGGAAGGAAACGTGGGCCTGATGAAGGCGGTGAAGCGTTTCAATCCGGAAGTGGGTGTTCGCCTGGTGTCCTTTGCTGTGCATTGGATCAAGGCGGAGATGCACGAATATGTTCTGCGCAACTGGCGAATTGTTAAAATCGCCACCACCAAAGCGCAACGCAAACTCTTCTTTAACCTGCGCAGCTCCAAAAAGAAGCTGGGTTGGTTAAACAATGAAGAGACGGAAGCAGTAGCACAAGACCTCGGTGTTGATCCAAAAGTCGTCAGACAGATGGAAGGCCGCATGAGTTCTTACGATACTTCTTTCGATGCCGAGCCTGATAGCGATGATGATGCTGTATATCGGGCTCCGGCTTATTACCTCGAAGATCAAAGTTCCGATATCGCTGAGAATCTGGAAGAAGCCGAGTGGGAAGAGGTGACCAACAATAGCCTTATGCTCGCGCTGGACGGTCTTGATGATCGCAGTAAGGATATCTTGCGCAGTCGCTGGTTGAGTGATGAAAAATCCACTCTGCACGAGCTGGCTGACAAGTACGGAATTTCCGCTGAGCGTATTCGTCAGCTGGAAAAGAATGCGATGAACAAGATCAAGGCCAAAATGGATGCCTGAGGCCAACCCGAAATTGCCCCGAGATCGATAGATCATGCAATAATACAACTTTGAGATCTTGTAATATTTTAAGCCGCGTAGACCGCGGCTTTTTTCTGCACGACACTCTGCACAATCAGGCATAATCAATTGCTTGCGGTCACGCCCCAGTAACGCTAACTAATCCTTCCAAAGCATCGTAGTCATCAGCATGGCAAAACACATTCTTATCCTGGCCAGTATTAATGGCTTTCTGGTGGTTGCCATTGGTGCCTTCGGCGCCCATGGGCTCGAGTCTCTGCTGGACTCTGCGGCACTTGCGACATATAAAACTGGTGTGGACTACCACGTGTTTCACACCCTCGCCCTGTTCGGCTGTGGCCTGCTTGCCGTGAATCATCCGGACAGTGTCCAACTGAAACTCGCCGCGCGGCTGTTCCTGCTTGGTATAATTTTTTTCGCTGGCAGCCTGTACCTACTTAGCGTAACTGGTATCAGTTGGTTAGGTGCTATTACACCCATTGGCGGAGTTGGTTTCCTGGGAGGATGGACTTGCCTGGGCTGGTTTGCCACGACCCAGGAACTATCCTCGGCGAACAAATGACTATGGAAATATCGGTAAACGGCGAGCAACACAAGATTGAGCAGGACATGAGCCTGATGGATTTGCTGCACGCTCTCGCATTAACTGAGGGCCGCATTGCAGTCGAAGTAAACGGCGAGATTGTGCCTCGCAGCCAGTTTGCAACGCAGCAGATAAACCACCAGGACAAAATTGAAATCGTCCAGGCGATAGGGGGAGGTTAATATACCCGACATGAGTTTGAATCAAGATAAACCATTAGTTGTCGCAGGCGTGGAATACCAGTCGCGGCTCATTATCGGCAGCGGCAAATATAAGGATTTTGAGGAGAACCTGTCGGCCCTGGAAGCAAGTGCAGCAGAAATGATTACCGTCGCTATCCGACGCGTGAATCTCGGCCAGAATAAAGATGAGCCCAGCTTGCTAGAGGTTATCTCACCCGATCGTTATACCATGCTGCCTAACACGGCAGGCTGCTATACAGCGGAAGACGCGGTTCGTACCTGCCGCATGGCGCGTGAGCTGCTGGATGGACATAAGCTGGTTAAACTGGAAGTTCTGGGTGACCAAAAAACCCTGTATCCCAACGTAACTGAAACCCTTGCCGCTGCTGAAATACTGGTTGCCGATGGTTTCGATGTAATGGTGTACACCTCTGATGATCCACTAGTCGCAAAGCGGCTGGAAGAGATTGGCTGCGTTGCCGTGATGCCCCTGGGCGCACCAATTGGATCTGGCCTTGGCATTCGTAATCCCTACAATATTCGCATGATCCTGGAAAACGCATCTGTCCCGATTATCGTCGATGCCGGTGTGGGCACTGCCTCTGACGCCAGTATTGCCATGGAGCTAGGTTGCGATGGCGTACTTATGAACACCGCCATCGCGGAGGCGCAAAATCCAGTGTTGATGGCCTCAGCGATGAAGAAAGCGGTTGAGTCAGGGCGTGAAGCATTCCTGGCCGGTCGTATGCCAAGACGCCTGTATGCCAGTGCCTCTTCGCCCATCGACGGGACTTTCTTTTAGCGCTCCTTCTCGCTGAGGGCTTATTTCACATTAACCTATTCATCTTAGAGACCGCCGCGCTTGCACCCTCTGAATTTCACGGCCTCGGCACAGCGCCGCTCAATGGATAACAAAGCGGGTTGAACACTCAGCCCAGGATAGACTGCCACCATGTCCTCTGATCCCTCAAAACGCCCCATACGCAGTTTTGTTATTCGTGCGGGTAGAACCACCAATTCCCAACGCAAAGCGCTCAGCGCCCACTGGGATGACTATGCCATTCCCTTTGCAGCCAAGCCCCTTAAAGTCAGTGATCACTTTCCAGGGTCCGATCGACTCACGGTAGAAATTGGCTTTGGCATGGGCGACTCTTTGCTGGAGATGGCACAGCAGGATCCAACCGCGAATTTTCTTGGCATCGAGGTTCACCGCCCGGGAGTCGGGAAGTTACTCCACGGCATTACCGAACACCAGGTCAAGAATCTCAAAATCATCTGCCACGATGCCACAGAGGTCATTGCTGACTGCTTTCCAGAGCAGAGCATCGATAACATTTTGGTTTTCTTTCCGGACCCCTGGCCGAAAAAACGACACCACAAGCGCCGAATCATACAGCCTGGGTTTGTCTCACTGCTGTCCAGCAGGTTGAAGCAAGGTGGCCATTTACACCTAGCGACCGATTGGGAGCAATATGCCGAACATATGATGGAAGTGCTTGAGCAGGAGACCACACTGAGCAATGCCTTTGGCAAGGGCAAGTATTACGAAGACCCAGCACGACCGCAGACCAAATTCGAAAATCGCGGCCGCCGCCTTGGTCATGGCGTCTGGGATTTACTCTTTAAAAGAATTGGCTAAATACTCAGAACCAGAACCGGTGTTCGTGCTCTTTTAGCCAACGGATGTATTGCTCAGATTGGGGGCAAATAGAATCAACCAATTGCCAGAATCGCTTCGAATGGTCCATGTGAATGAGATGACAGACCTCGTGGGTAATCATGTAATCAATGATGCTGTACGGTGTCAGCATAATTAGCCAGTTGTATTGCAGCACGCCCGCTGAGGTACAGTGGCCCCATTTGGACTTGGTTTTTCGTAATTTAATTTCGGTGATTTTGTGCTCAACTCCGAGGTGGTGGGCAAGGCCACGTGCTCTCGGCAAGATATACTGGCTGGCTTTATCAATCAGGAAATCCTCAACTTGCTCCTGGGCTTTTGCGGGCGTCAGTTTATGTCCCTGGATGATGAACTGGTCACCATTGACCAGGATACGTCGTTTACGCCCCTCTTTGAACACGATCGTAAGTTCCCGGGCACGGTAAAAAATCTTGCCGCCGCTTTCGATCCGCAACATTTCCTGCTGTCGCTGCGACTCTTCATGCAGACGATTGTGAATCCAGTCTTCATTGCTTTGCACGAACTCTTCAACTTCAGACCGTGATGCCTGGTAGGGGACTTTTACTATGACTTTTCCAGGCTTTATGTAAAGAGCCAGGGTCTTGCGCTTACTGCGCTGTACCTCGCAGCTATAGGGCACCAGCGGTAGTTTGCCGCCACCGATATTTAGCGGGACTATTTTAGCCTTGGGTTTAGCATTGGGTTTGGCTTTGGTTTTCGCTCTGGTATTAGCCATGCTCTGCCGGTCTCCGGGCCACCAGACTAGCGATGGCCCTATTTGGGTTTTCCCGCTCACCTTCGAAATAGTGCAAAATTTCCCAGTCCGCGAAATGTTCTTTCAATTCATTCTCTGCCAGCAAGAAGTCCGGGTTACGTGGTCGCCCGAACTCGCGCTGCCCGACGGTAAAAGTCTCGTAAAAAACCAATCCGCCCTGTCGCACCGCCTGACGAATGTCTGCCATCAGCGGCCTGTGTAAATAATTAAACACCAGAATTGCGTCAAACGTTTTACCGCGCAAAGGGCGCTGCTCTGGCTGCTCGAAATCAACATGCCACAGCTGAACCCACTCTGGATAGCCGTGCGCTTTAGCCGCCAGCGCAGTCAATTTATCCCCATCCACATCAGCGAAAATGACAGGTAATTGCTGTTCAACTAGAAACAGCCCATTGCGTCCGTTCCCGCAAGCTAAATCCAGGATGCCATGAGACATATCCAGCTCGTTTAGCAGTGCAAGCTTGTCTGACACGAGCGCTGCCGCGTTGGCGTTTGAATGGGTCATGGATAAGCGGATAATAGGCTAACAGCTTGCCTGTTTTGCAATGCGTAAAATAAGTGAATCAAACTCCACGTACAACAATTATCGTATGCCTGTTATCTTGCAGACGCGCAGCCAAGAACAGCACTGCTATTGGGTCGGCACCATCGATTAATCAGTTAGGAATTTCTTGCCCCTATGCCTGAATTTGACCAGTCCAAAGACCAGCTTTTTACCCAGCAGAGAGTCGCGGGTGATTTCGTATTCGATGAGAACGTTGCCGCGGTCTTTGATGACATGATTAATCGGTCTGTCCCGGGGTATCGCACCATAATCTCCATGATTGGTGTGATGGCCAGCCGTTACTGCCAGGAGGGCTCGGTGATTTATGATCTCGGCTGCAGCCTGGGCGCGGCCAGTTTTGCCATGGCAGAACAGGTAGACTGCAACAGCTGTTCTATCCATGCAGTTGATAATTCCGCGGCCATGATTGCCCGGCTCGATAAGCGGCTGCGGGAATCTGATGGCTACCAGATCAAGACGCAGTGTGAAGACCTGGCCAACATCGAGATTAGTAATGCATCTGTAGTGGTGCTGAACTTCACGCTTCAGTTTGTCCCCCAGGCGTCCAGGGATGCACTGATCCAGATGATCTATACGGGTCTCAATCCTGGTGGCGTGCTTATTATTTCCGAGAAGATTGTGTTTCCTGACCCAGAACTCAACGAGCTTTTTATCGATCTTTATTACAACTTCAAAGAGCAAATGGGCTATAGCAAGCTAGAGATAAGCCAGAAGCGCACAGCCCTGGAAAACGTGCTGGTGCCTGAGACGCTGGCCCAGCACCGACAGAGGCTTACCGATGCCGGTTTCAGGGCGCTGGACGTCTGGTTTCAATGCTTCAATTTTGCCTCCATGGTCGCTTTCAAATGAGCCATGCCCATGTTTGACGAAGCAATTAAGCAATATGAGGCAAACCTGGAAGAGACTGGTCTGCAGCAGCTACTGCCATTCTTGTGTAAACAGTCTCTCGATGTCATCAAGCAAGGGGATTGGCCGCACTGGCGGGACCGTCTGGCTGAGCTGCCTGCGCTTACTCCATCCAGGCTTGAGATAACAGACAGAATCCTCATCGGTGACGCGGCAGACTGTGATGCCGACCAATTGTCACTACTCCGAGATCAACTCAAAGCGTTTATCCCCTGGCGCAAAGGCCCGTTTAAGGTATTCGGCACTCACATAGAGTCGGAATGGCGCTGCGACTTGAAATGGGCGCGCCTGCAGGGAGCCCTTGCGCCGCTAGCAGGCAGAACAGTATTGGACGTGGGCAGCGGCAACGGTTATTTCAGCCTGCGCATGCAGGCCGCCGGCGCAAAGCTGGTACTGGGCCTCGAGCCCCATATTGCCTACTTCGCCCAGTTTTGGGCTATTCGCCATTTTTTGCCCGGGTATCCGGTTTACGTCCTTCCCATAACTCTGGAGCAGCTGCCCAGACCTTTGCCAAAGTTTGACACCGTATTCTCGATGGGTGTGATCTACCACCGGCGTTCGCCAATTGACCACCTGCTGCAGTTGAAAGACTGTTTGCGCGCGGGAGGCGAATTGGTCATGGAATCAATTGTGGTAGATGGCCCTGCTGGCTACAGCTTAATGCCTAAAAAGAAGTATGCACGAATGTCCAACGTCTGGTTTGTTCCCAGCACTGACACATTGCTGCAGTGGCTAACGCGATGCGGATTCACTAACCTGCGCGTAGTTGACCAGTGCACGACCACCTCGGACGAGCAGCGGGTTACCGAGTGGATGCCCTATGACTCCCTCGACGCCGCATTGGACAAGCAAGACAGTACCCGTACTATCGAGAATTACCCTGCTCCACAAAGAGTGATCATTCTGGCTAACAAACCCTGAATGAACGGTTAGATATTGCACTTCTGTCAACTGTCCTCTTAAAAGGGGTCAAGCCTCGCTTTAAAGAATCCAGGGGCATAGCAATTGCGCTTACAGTGACACACTCAAAAAAAGAGTGCTTTTTTCGGGCTTAATGCAAAAATATGGAGCTCAAACTGATTCTGGTTGACGCCTGATTCTAATTAATATAATTATAAGGCCTCGAGCTATAGGGTCAGCTCTAATTCTATCTTTACCCTCTTATAACACAGTCGAGAATAATCATGGCCAGACCTCTCCGAATCGAATATCCGGACGCTGTTTATCACGTTTCCAATTATGGATTAGATGGTCAGCGCGTCTTCCCCTCCGCCAAGTATTACGATGCGTTCCTGGAGGGATTGGGCGAAACCTGCTCACGCCTTAATGTCGAGGTACACGCATTTTGCCTGCTAAGAGACCAGTATCACCTGGTAATTAAAACCCCCGAAGGAAACCTGAGCCGCTTCATGCGCCAGGTCGATGGGCTGTATACGCAGAATTACCAACGCTTAAAAGGTACAGATGGCTCCCTGTTTCGAGGCCGTTATAAAGCCGTCCTGATTCAGCCCGAGCAGTATCTGTTGCCACTATCCCGATTTATTCACTGTAAAGTCAAGGCGAGTGATAGAGCTACCTATGCCTACAGCAGCTACACCAATTTCACCCGCAAAACGAAACCACCGGTGTGGTTCAATCGTGAAGAAACCCTCAAGCAACTCAAAGTTGCAGCGGCGAAACGCGCCCTCGCTTACAAGAAATACGTGGCCGAAGGCGTGGAAGAGGAGCTCGCCAGTTTCTATGGCAAGAAGAACCTGTCGTCAATCATGGGCGATGCCAAGTTCCGTAAATCCGCCCAGCGCAAGCGCTCGGCGACCGCGGCCCGCGGCATCTCACGCGGCGCCAATGCCAAGTGGCGCCCCTCCTGCAAACAGATCATTGCCGAGGTGGCAAAGCAGTTTAAGGTAAGCGAAGCGAGTATTTATAAGGCGGCTAGAGGGCCTGGCTCGAAGAATGTGCCGCGCTGGGTCGCAATGTATCTTTGTCAGGAGCTTTCTGCGGTGACCCTGCAGTCCATTGCCAAACTCTTCAAGCTGCAGCGCTATGGCACAGTCTCAACGACGGTAGGAAAATTGAAAAAGGAATTTGGAGAAGATCTAAAACTGCTGGCAACTACTGAGCGCCTTACCAAGCGGCTCAGCAAGGGGAAATAGAGAGCAAAACCTCCAATACCCGTACAGTAGACACAAAAAAGCCGGCTCAGAGCCGGCTTTTTTGTGCGGACATGCAACCGATCAATTACTTGATCTTCGCTTCCTTATAAATCACGTGCTTGCGCACAACGGGATCAAATTTCTTGATCTCCATCTTGTCTGGCATAGTGCGCTTGTTCTTGTCGGTAGTGTAGTAGTGACCAGTTTTGGCACTGGAAACTAATTTGATCTTGTCTCTCATGGAAAACCCCTCCGTTGTCTCGCTTTACGTCTGCTTAGACCTGAACGCCTTTGCGACGGACATCAGCGAGAACAGTATCAATTCCCAGCTTGTCGATTGTGCGCATACCCTTAGTAGAGACTCGCAGTTTGACAAAGCGCTTCTCCGACTCCACCCAAAAGCGGTGGGTATGGAGATTTGGCGAGAACCGACGTCTGGTCTTGTTGTTTGCGTGCGATACGTTATTTCCCGTAACTGGCTTCTTGCCGGTTACCATACAAACCCTGGACATGCTGCTGCCTCGTCGTGCTAAAAGTAGTAAAAATCTGATTCATTACCCTGTTTTTCCCGAGGGACCTTTTGAGGGCAAAAAAGAGCTGCGTTTTATATCAGAACACCCCTGCAATAGCAAGGAATCTTCTGCTGCGGGGCAGGGCTCTCGGGGGCTGCGCGCGTACCACTTTGTGCTGAAAAATTAAGCCCGGAGTTTCAGTCCAGCAAATTGCGCTCTGCCAGGGAAACAACTTCCGCCTCCGCCACTACCAGGTGGTCGAGCACTCTGATATCCACGGTTTGCAAGGCCGCCTGCAGGCGCCTGGTAATACCAATGTCGGCCTGGCTTGGCTCAGCCACGCCTGAAGGGTGGTTATGAGCAAAGATGACCGCCGCTGCGTTGTAGTGTAAGCAGCGTTTGACGACTTCCCGGGGATAAACCGGTGCACCATCTATCGTGCCTCGGAACAATTCTTAAATTGTGACAATATGTTGCTAATTATTGAGATAGATGCAGATAAAGGCCTCGTATGACCTGCAACCATAACGGGCCTGCAAATACCTCTTGGCCGCTTCCGAACTGTGCAGTACGTCTTTGTGTTTAGTTCCCTCACAAAGATGGCGCAACATCATTTCATGTGCTGCTTCCAGCAAGGCCACTTTGGCGGGACCTACCCCTTTGACCTCGCTGGGTAGCTCCCGGCTGTGCCGCAACACGCCTTTTATGCTGCCATACTGGGCCAGCAGCTCACGCCCCAGTGCCAGCACTTCCGCATCGCTTAGCTCCGCTGCAGTTCCAGCAAGAAGTTTCTCCCGGGGACGCTCCGCTCCTGGCCACTGATTTATTGGCATACTCATTCCTCACCTGGCAGCCATGAGCTTAGTTGAGCTCCGAAGAAACACCTATATTATGGGCAAATTGCGCGCCGGTTTTCGACCTGCTAGTCTAGCTCTCCCGCTTCGGCCGAGCGTAGCAGTCCGCATTATTCAAGGGTTCTCATGTTAAGCCTTACTAACAAACGCATCCTTTTGGGCATTACCGGTGGCATCGCCGCCTATAAGAGTGCCGAACTCACGCGCACCCTGGTTAAGGCCGGCGCCGAGGTAAGGATCGCCATGACTCCGGCGGCGACAGAATTTATTACACCCCTGACCATGCAGGCCTTATCCGGCAACCGTGTCCACCTGGGTCTGCTGGATAGCGAGACCGAGGCTGCCATGGGGCATATCGAGCTGGCGCGCTGGGCGGACCTGGTGGTCATAGCGCCGGCAACCGCCGATTTTATTGCGCGCATGGCGCACGCCCAGGCCGACGATCTGCTTACTACCCTGGTGCTGGCAAGCGTGGCGCCGATCGCTGTTGCGCCGGCGATGAATCAGGCCATGTGGGGAGATACTGGCACCCAAGCGAATCTAGAATTACTGCGCCAGCGCGGCGTGCACGTGTGGGGGCCGGGATCTGGTGAGCAGGCCTGCGGCGACGTTGGTCTGGGCCGAATGATCGAGCCTGATGAGATCGCCACCCATTGCGCCAGCATGTTTGAAGCCAGCAAGCTTGCTGGCAAACGGTTCTTGATCACCGGCGGGCCCACCCGGGAAGCCATTGATCCGGTTCGATTCATCAGCAATCACAGCTCCGGCAAGATGGCTTACGCGCTTGCGGCTGAAGCCGCTGCCGAAGGCGCCAAAGTTACCCTGGTAAGCGGTCCTGTGCAGCTGAGTACACCCGAGTCGGTTGAGCGCATTGATGTAGAGAGCGCCGAAGAAATGTACGCCGCGGTGATGGCGGCTGTAGCAAGCGCCGATGTGTTTATCGGCGTCGCGGCCGTCGCTGACTATCGGCCGACTGCAGTGGCTAACGAGAAGATCAAGAAAACGGAAGCGGAGATGGTGATTAAGCTGGTGAAGAATCCAGACATCATCAGCAGTGTTTCCGAGCACTCTGCCAGGCCGTTTGTTGCAGGCTTTGCAGCTGAGACAGAAAACGTAGTGGCCAACGGCCAGGAAAAACTTGAGCGCAAGGGCCTGGATCTGCTGTTCGCAAACCACGCAACCGACACTTTTAATAGCGACAGCGTCGCGGTCACCGCGCTCACTAAGGATGGCCAGCAAGAGCTTGGCCCCGGTAACAAGCACACCGTGGCACGAGCTATGCTGTCTCTGATCGCTGAACAACTCAAAGCGATCTCGAAAGGGCACGCTGGTTAAATGGCAACGATTAGAGTCTGGCACTAAGACCGCGCGCAGGAACACAGCAGTACCTACCACGATGAGCAATCTCAATCGTCCCATTCCACCCGCGATCTTTCGCGCCTATGACATTCGCGGTGTCGTTGATCAACAGCTGAATGCGGACAACGTCGCGTTGATCAGTCAGGCAATCGGCAGCGAGGCAATTGACCTCGGCATCAGCTCTTTACTGGTTGCGCGGGATGGAAGGTTGTCCAGTCCGCTCTTGTCAGAAGCCCTTGTTGCGGGGCTGCGGCAGTCTGGCATAAACGTAGTGGATCTTGGCATGGTGCCAACGCCGCTGCTGTATTTCGCAACTCACTTCTCCGATATCGACTCGGGCGTCATGCTGACAGCCAGCCATAATCCAGCCAATTACAATGGCCTCAAAATAGTATTCCGCAAGACTTCGCTGGCTGCTAACCAGATTCAGAATATTCGCGCTCGTATTGACAGTAGCCAGCTTCACTTTGGCGCAGGGGATTACCGGCAGGAGCCGATAGTTGATCGCTACATCGAAGAGGTTGGTCAACGACTGAGCCTGCAGCGCCGGATGAAAATAGTAATAGATTGCGGGCATGCCGTTCCTGCAACGGTTGCCCCGCAGCTGTTTGAGCGCCTGGGTTGCGATGTGATCCCGCTTTATTGCGATATTGATGGCGCATTTCCCGACCATCATCCAGACCCTACGGTCTCTTCGAACCTGACAGCCCTGCGACAGCGCGTGCTGGCCGAGAAAGCAGACCTCGGCATCGCCTTCGATGGCGACGGTGACCGGGTTGGGGTCGTGACAGATACCGGAGAAGTAATCGCTGCAGACAGATTACTCATGCTGCTGATCCAGAGCATTGCTGACAAGTATCAGGGCGAAACGATCGTATTCGATGTGAAATGTAGCCGAGAGCTTGCCCGCATGGTGGAGTCGCTGGGACTTAAACCGGTCATGCATAAGAGTGGGCACTCTTTCATGAAGCAACAGATGGCAAAAACGGGCGCGCCGCTTGGCGGCGAGTATGCTGCCCATATCTTTATCAAGGATCGCTGGTTCGGTTTCGACGATGGCCTCTATACCGCCGCCCGTGTGCTGGAAGTGCTTGCGCGAGGCGATCTCAGCAGCAGCCAGGTTTTTGCGGAGCTGCCTGGACTCATTTCAACTGAAGAGATCAAGCTATCCGTTTCCGATGAATACAAGTTTGAGTTGATGGAAAAGATTCTCAGCTGCGCGGAATCCAGCGAAGGTCGAAAAATTTTAATTGATGGCCTACGTATCGAATACCAAGACGGCTGGGGGCTGGTGCGTGCCTCAAATACCAGCGCCGCGCTGTTATTAAGATTCGAGGCAACCACCGAGGCTGCTTTGGACCAAATTCAGCAGAAGTTTAAAGCTTTGATTCACAGCGCAGATAACAGCATTGAACTCGATTTCTGAGCGGAAAAATGTCGTTACCAATAGATAATGCCAAGAAGATCGCCAGGGTTTTAACCGAAGCCTTACCGTACATTCAAAAATTCACTGGTAGAACGGTAGTAGTGAAGTACGGCGGCAACGCCATGGTAGACGATAAACTGAAAAACAGTTTCGCCCGTGACATTGTGCTAATGAAACTGGTTGGCATGAATCCCATCGTAGTTCACGGCGGCGGGCCACAAATTGGCGAGCTCTTACAGAAACTCAATATCGAATCCAATTTCATTGATGGTCTGCGCGTGACCGATAGTCAGACTATGGATGTCGTTGAAATGGTGCTGGGTGGACTGGTCAACAAGGAAATAGTCAATCTACTCAATAAAAATCAGGGTAAGGCAGTCGGAGTTACCGGCAAAGATGGCAATCTGATCAAGGCGAAGAAGCTGCGTCTGCGCCGCAAGGGCGCCAATCAGAACCTGGATATAGTCGATATCGGCCAGGTGGGCGAAGTGGTCAGCATTAATACCGAGGTACTGGAAGTCATGAAGGACAGTGATTTCATCCCGGTTATCGCGCCTATTGGCACAGATGAGACGGGCGCCAGCTATAACATTAATGCGGATTCAGTAGCCGGCGAGATTGCCCGCGTGCTGGGAGCTGAAAAACTGATGCTGCTCACGAATGTAGCTGGCGTGCAGAACAAGAAGGGCAAAGTCCTGACCGGGCTCAGCGTTAGGCAAGTTGCCAAGTTAATTGCCGATAAGACCTTACAAGGGGGTATGTTGCCTAAGGTGGAATGTGCCCTTAAGGCAGTTAAAGGTGGAGTCACCAGCGCCCATATTATAGATGGCAGGGTGGAGCACGCCGTACTGCTGGAAATTTTTACCAACGAGGGCGTGGGGACACTTATTACTCAAGCCGGCTTGGGCAAAGCATAGCCAGGCCCTTATTATCTGGCGCATTATGATTTATGGAAAATACCAACAAAATCTCTAGAAAAGACCAGATCCTGCATGCACTTGCGCGCATGTTGGAAGCAGCTCCGGGTGAACGCATCACCACCGCTGCGCTGGCGAAAGAGGTCGGGGTCTCAGAGGCAGCCCTTTATCGACATTTCCCCAGCAAGGCCAGAATGTTCGAGGGACTGATAAAGTTTATTGAGGACACGCTGTTCCAGCGCATCTCCCGCATATTAAAAGAAGAAGCCAGCGCCGAAGTGCGCTGTCACAAGATTTTGACCCTGTTGCTCACTTTTTCTGACAAGAACCCCGGCATGACGCGCCTGCTGACCGGTGACGCCCTGGCTGGTGAAACCGAGCGCCTGCGTGAGCGCATTGCCCAGTTTTTCAGTCGATTGGAAGCTCAGCTGAAACAAGTGCTGCGAGAGGCCCAGATCAGGGAAAATCTCAAGCCAGCCGTTTCCGCGGCAGCGCTGGCGAATTTACTGCTTGCCTGCTGTGAGGGGCGCCTGGTCCAGTTTGTACGCAGCGAGTTTAATGATTCTCCGCTGGAGCACTGGGACTTGCAGTGGGAGTTTCTCAGCAGTCAGCTGCTCACGCCATTTACGGCAACAGCAACTGCATCCAGCGCCTAAACCCCATACTTTTCCCGGTATTTTTCCACCGCGGGTAAATGCTCGCTTAGCGCACTATCATCAGCCGCTTGCAGAAAGTCGATGATGTTCTGCAGACTGATAATGTGGGCAATCTCAATACCATAAGCCTGTTCGATTTCCTGAATCGCTGAACTTGAACCAGTGCCCTTCTCCTGGCGATCCATGGCCACTGCGATACTGGCCAACTCAGCGCCAGCACCTTGAATAATTTCCACCGCTTCTCGAACCGCAGTGCCGGCAGTTATCACATCATCGATAATAAGCACGCGGCCCCGCAGCTCCGCTCCAACAATCGAGCCCCCTTCGCCATGAGCTTTCGCTTCCTTGCGATTGAAACAGTAGGGTTTGTCGATACCGTGTTGGGTCGCCAGAGCAAGCGCGGTGGTTGCAGCGAGTGGTATACCCTTATAGGCGGGGCCAAACAGCACGTCGTAATCTGTTTCCAGGTCAGCGATAGCTGCCGCATAGCAATTCGCCAGGAACGCGAGTTTTGAACCGGTGTTAAACAGACCTGCATTAAAAAAATATGGGCTGACACGCCCAGACTTCAGAGTGAATTCACCGAAGCGAAGAATGTTATTAGCGATTACAAATTCCAGAAAATCTTTCTGAAAGTCTTTCATGCTGAATTCCTAATTGATCAAGCCCAGCTCAGGCCAGGCTGGCTTTCTGCGCGGCAAGCAGTTGCTGAATACCTGCTTCTGCCAGCGCCACCATTGCATTGAGTTGGTCGTGAGTGAACTCACCGTCTTCGCCGGTTCCCTGCAGTTCGATAAACCCCCCGGCCTCAGTCATCACCACATTCATATCCGTTTCTGCATTCGAGTCCTCCGCATAATCCAGATCCAGAACCGGTTGCCCCTTATAAACACCGACTGAAATTGAAGCCACGAGCTGTCGCAACGGGCTTGTTTCCAGCTTCTTGTTTTCACAGAGGTAAGTCAATGCGTCCACCAGCGCAACACAGGCCCCGGTAATGGATGCCGTTCTAGTGCCGCCATCTGCCTGGATCACATCACAGTCAATCTTGATGGTATGTTCACCCAGCGCCTTAAGGTCAACTGCGGCTCGTAGCGCACGTCCAATCAGCCTTTGAATCTCCTGAGTTCTACCGGATTGTTTGCCGCGGGCTGCTTCTCTGTCCATGCGACTTCCGGTGGAGCGGGGCAGCATGCCGTACTCTGCTGTGACCCATCCCTGGCCTGAGCCAGATAGAAACCGTGGCACTGAATTTTCCACTGAAGCCGTGCACAGCACCTTGGTATCTCCAAACTCTACCAGCACCGAGCCCTCGGCATGTTTTGTGTAGTGTCGTGTGATTTTAACTTCGCGTAGTTGGTCAGGATTACGCTGACTCGGGCGTATAGATTGTGACATGTGACTCGCTTGATCGAATGAGGTTTGGAAGGCCGGGATTATGCGTGAAATCCGCAGTCAAGACCATCGCTGAGACTGGCAATATCTCCTGCGCACTCAGCCTAGTTGGGATAGAATAGGCCCACGCTAAATCAGGGCCTAAGCAATGACATCAAGCATGACTGCCTTCACCCGGCAGCAATCTGAGCAGGAGTGGGGATCCCTTACCTGGGAAATCCGTTCGGTAAATCACCGCTACCTGGAAACCAGTGTGAGATTACCCGACATCTTTCGCGGCCTTGAAAACCAAATACGAGAGCAGGTTCGCAAAAGTATGTCGCGCGGCAAGGTTGAGTGTCAGCTACGCTATAACGCGCAAGAAGGCAGCGGTGGTTCTATTGCCATCAACGAAGAACTGGTGCAGCAGCTATTGCAAGCCAACCGGAACATTCAGCAGCTGCTGGGTGAGCAGCGTCCACTAAACAGCATGGAGCTGCTGCGCTGGCCTGGGGTCATTGCCGAGCAGCAGCTAGACAATGACGCTTTGGAGTCGGCCGCGCTGAGTTTGTTTCGGCAAGCCCTAGGTGACCTCATTGCAACCCGCGAACGCGAAGGCAACGATCTCGAGGGGTTCCTGCAACAGCGCATCGATTCCATCAGAGAGCTGGTGGCCACATTGCGGGAGAAGATGCCGCAAATTCTCATTGCGCAGCGGCAATCCCTGCATGATAAATTGCAGGATTTACAGGTCGAGCTTGAGCCAACCCGACTGGAGCAGGAGATTGCCCTGTTGGCACAAAAGGCCGATGTGGACGAAGAATTAGATCGACTAGATTCTCACCTCGGTGAGGTTGAGCGCGTATTAAAAGCATCTGGGCAAAAAGGTCGTCGTCTCGATTTTTTGATGCAGGAGTTAAATCGGGAAGCCAATACCCTGTCATCTAAATCCATTGTTGTAGAATCCACGCGTGGCGCGGTAGAGATGAAAGTGTTGATCGAGCAAATGCGCGAACAGATTCAGAATATTGAGTGAGACCATGGCGAAGGGAAAACTGATTATCGTTTCTGCTCCATCGGGTGCAGGAAAAACATCTCTGGTAGCGGCACTGGTTACGGATGACGACAGCCTATGTGTCTCTGTGTCTCATACCACTCGACCCAAACGCCCTAAAGAAGAAGATGGCGTCAACTACCACTTTACCGACGAACAAACCTTCCTGAATATGCTGCAGGACGGTGACTTTCTTGAAAGCGCCGAGGTTTATGGTCATCACTACGGCACGTCGCAAAAATGGGTCAACGAACAGCTGGAAAAAGGCCAGGATGTGGTTTTGGAGATTGACTGGCAGGGTGCCGCCCAGGTCCGCAATCTCTACCCCGAATCCTGCTATATCTTTATCCTGCCCCCCTCGCTGGAAACTCTGACCGAGCGACTGCGTCATCGCGCGCAGGACGACGAAGCCATCATCGCCAAACGCATGGAGGAGGCGCGAACCGTGCTCCAGCACGTATGCGAAGCCGACTACATGGTGGTCAACGACGAGTTTGACACCGCGCTTGCAGATATCCGCGCCATCCTGCGCGCCCAGGGGCTGACTGTTACGGCGCAGCAATTCAACCTCGCTGAATTGCTGACCAGTCTTACCCGGGATTAGCGAATCCCCTGAAATATATGCAATTTTGGCCGGAATTCAGTAAAATGCCTGGTCCTCAAATTTGGCACCTTGAAACGTCATTTTTGACCACCAATTAATAGTGTTAAGACTTCGGTCTAAATAGGTTATCAGGTATGGCAAGAATCACAGTAGAAGACTGTCTGGATAAGGTAGACAATCGCTTTGAGCTGGTTATGGTTTCCAGCAAGCGTGCGCGCCAAATTCAAACTGGCGGCAAGGATCCAATGGTTTCAGTGGATAACGACAAACCCACCGTGATTGCATTGCGAGAAATTGCTGACGGCCACGTCACCAACGCGATCCTAGTAGAGAAGCCCAGCGTCGAGCTGGAGGAAGTCCAAGAGGAATTGGCTGAGGCCGTAGCTGAACAACAGGACGACAAGCCTACCACCGAAATCTAATCCCGCCCTTCACCATGGCGTCGACCCATGCAAGCCGTATTTTCTGAAAGCATCGACTCTTTGGCTGGGGACCTGTCTTCTTATCTTCAGAACGACCAGGTCAACAACGTTAGACGCGCTTATTTCTATGCGGAGCAGGCCCATGATGGTCAGTTCCGTCGCAGTGGCGAGCCCTATGTCACTCACCCTCTAGCTGTTGCCGGCATTCTCTGTGAGATGCATATGGACCATCAATCCCTGATGGCTGCCATGCTGCATGATGTTATCGAAGACACCGGCATCACCAAGACCGCAATCAAATCCCAGTTTGGCAACACCGTGGCCGACCTGGTAGACGGCGTCAGTAAACTTAACAAGATCACCTTCAGCAGCCGCGCCGAAGCGCAGGCAGAAAACTTTCAGAAAATGGCCATGGCCATGGCTAAAGATCTGCGGGTGATTCTGGTAAAGATTGCTGACCGACTGCATAACATGCGTACTTTGGATGTACTGACTCCGGAACAGCGTCGCCGCATCGCCCGCGAGACCCTGGACATTTATGCGCCGATTGCCAATCGTCTTGGCATGAATAATGTGCGGGTAGAATTTGAAGAGCTGGGCTTCGCCGCGCTGTACCCGATGCGGGCACGGCGCATTGCTGCCGCCGTCAAACATGTGCGCGGTAACCGAAAAGAAATTGTCTCCCAGATTCAAACATCACTGGAAGCTTGCCTGGAGCGGGAGGGCTTGCCTGGGCGCACCATCGGTCGCGAAAAACACCTCTTTAGCATCTACGAGAAGATGCGGGCACAGCGCAAATCTTTTTCCGAGATAATGGATGTCTATGCATTTCGCATCATCGTTGACTCAGTGGACACCTCTTATCGGGTTCTGGGTGCAGTGCATAATCTGTACAAGCCGGTGCCTGGCCGCTTTAAAGACTATATTGCCATTCCCAAAGCCAACGGCTACCAGTCATTACACACTACCTTGTTCGGTATGCACGGCGTGCCTATCGAGATTCAGATTCGCACAGAGGAAATGCAGGCGATGGCTAATAATGGTATCGCCGCACACTGGCTTTACAAGTCCGGTGATGATCTGCCAACCAACGCCCATATGCGTGCCCGCGAATGGGTAAGCGGCTTGCTGGAGATGCAAAAGCGCGCAGGTAACTCACTGGAGTTCATCGAAAACGTAAAGATAGACCTATTCCCAGATGAAATTTACGTGTTCACGCCCAAGGGTACCATTCTTGAATTGCCGGCAGGATCCACGGCAGTAGACTTTGCCTATGCCGTTCACACCGACGTTGGCAATTCCTGTGTAGCCTGTCGTATCAGTCGACGCCTGGCGCCACTCAGTGAGCCACTTCAGAGTGGGCATACAGTCGAGATCATTACCGCACCAGGCACCCAACCAAATCCGGCGTGGTTAAGCTTTGTTATTACTGGCAAGGCTCGCAGTAATATACGTCACTACCTAAAGCACCAGAAGCACTCAGAGTCCATCGCCCTTGGTCGCCGCTTGCTCAATAAAGCCTTGGCTTCATTCGGTGCACAGCTGGATTCAGTGCCCAAGGACAATCTTGAAGCAGTGTTGGCACAAAACAATCTGGAATCCGTGGATGATCTGCTAGAGGACATTGGCCTGGGCAATCGCATGTCCTATATGATCGCCCAGCGGCTAGCAGCCAATGCTGATAAACACAGCGAATCCTCAGAACGCTCCTCCAGCCAGGAAGCCAGCACTCTGGCTATCCGCGGGTCAGAGGGCATAGTGATGAACTACGCCAAGTGTTGTCATCCAATCCCGGGTGATCCGATAGTCGGACATATTAGCTCGGGCAGGGGCATGGTGATTCATACTGATGATTGCAACAATATCGCAGATATCAGGGACAACCCGGAAAAGTGTGTGGAGGTAAGCTGGGATCCGAGCGTGGAAGGAGAGTTTTCCGTCGAGCTTCGAGTCGAGCTGGAAAACCAACGCGGCATAATTGCCACTCTGGCAACGTCGATCACAGGCACAGAAGCTAACATTGAAAAGATCAGTACCGTAGAACGAGATGCCAGATTCAGCATCGTGAATTTGTCGATTAATGTCAAGAATAGGGTACACCTGGCACGTGTTATGAAGCGAGTGCGCGCACTACCACCCGTTTCAAAAGTGACGCGCGTGAAGAGTCGCAGGGTGCGTAAAGTTATTAAAAATCCAATTGGAGCAATCGGCCACTAATGAGTGACAAACAAGCAATTCAAACATCCGACGCGCCAGCCGCAATTGGCCCGTATTCTCAGGCTATTCGGAGCGGCTCCCTTCTTTTCTGCTCGGGCCAGATTCCGCTGGATCCGATCACCATGGAAATCGTTTCGCAAGATGTTGCAGATCAGGCTCATCAGGTTTTTCTCAATTTGTCTGCCGTCGCAGAAGCTGCCGGTAGCAGCCTGGATGCCGCGGTCAAGCTCACTATATTCCTGACCGACCTAGATGACTTTGCAGTGGTCAACGAAATCATGTCCAAGTATTTCAAGCAGCCCTATCCGGCCCGGGCCACCATTCAAGTGTCTGCCTTGCCGAAGGCGGCACAGGTTGAAGTCGAAGCGATTCTGGCTCTGTAGCACCACTGTATAAAAACCCATATACTCAGGCTAACCTGTTACGTCACCTTGCAGTGACAGCACCCGGACACGGACGTGACCGATGGCAAGTCTGAAACTAGATGCCCTGCCTTTGACCTACTTGAAAGGAGTAGGCCCAGCTATCGCGAAAAAATTCAAACAGCTCGGCATTTCTTCGGTAGAGGACCTGCTTTTTCATCTCCCGTTACGCTACGAAGACCGCACCAAGATCACGCCCATTCACCAGGCGCGCATGGGTCAGTTAGTGCAGTTGGAAGGAGAGATAGGCAGTAGTTCGATCCAGTTTGGTAGAAGGCGCAGTCTGCAGTGCGTACTGGTCGACAAGACCGGCATTATTCATCTGCGCTTTTTCCACTTCAGCGCTGCTCAGAAAAACTCACTGGCTGAAGGAACCCGCATTCGATGCTACGGTGAGCCCCGCAGGGGCCGCAGCGGCCTGGAAATCTATCATCCTGAATACCGGGTACTGCAGCCTGGCCAAGAGGAACCGGTAGCCGATACTTTTACAGCAATATACCCAACCACCGAGGGCTTGCAGCAGGGGCGCTTGCGCAATGTCGTCAATCAGGCGTTGCAGCTGTTAGACAAAGCGGACGATCTGCAGGACTTTGTCCCCGCGCAGTTAATTGAGCAGTTCCAGCTCGCGGGTCTGACCGAATCGATCAAGTTGATTCACCGGCCGCCCTTGGATGCCCCGCTAGAGTGGATGAATTCAGACACCAACCCAGGTGCACAGCGGCTAGCTTTCGAGGAACTACTGGCTCACAGGCTATGTATGCGCCAGTTCAAATCCCTGTATGCGCAGAACAATGCGCCTGCATTCAAACAGGGCGCTGAGCTGACCCAGTCCTTTCGCAACAATCTGCCGTTCCAACTTACCGCGGGGCAAGATCAGGCGTTCGCCGAGATCGAAGCCGACCTGGGTCGCGAGACTCCCATGCTGAGATTACTGCAGGGGGACGTGGGTTCGGGCAAGACAGTGGTGTCAGCGCTGAGTGCATTAAAGTGCCTGGCTAGCGGGTATCAGGTGGCGCTAATGGCCCCCACAGAGATACTGGCCGAGCAGCATTACGACAATTTCAGGGCGTGGTTTGAGCCATTAGGTATAGCGGTCGAGTGGCTTAGTGGCAAAACTAAGGTCGCACAGCGTAAGCAAGTGCTTACTAGCCTTGAAAACGGCGACTGCCAGGTGCTGGTGGGCACCCATGCCCTGTTTCAGGACAATGTGAATTACCGCGCCCTGGGCCTGGTAATCATCGACGAACAGCATCGTTTCGGCGTACATCAACGCCTGTCGCTGCGAGACAAGGCAGCGGTGAAAAATCTAAGCCCACACCAGTTAGTTATGACGGCAACTCCAATCCCCCGCACCCTGGCCATGAGCGCCTATGCCGACCTTGATTGCTCGGTGATTGCGGAGCTTCCCCCGGGCCGCATGCCCGTAAATACCGCGCTGGTTTCAAACACCCGTCGCGATGAAGTCACCCAGCGTATTCAGCAGGCCTGCGCGTCTGGCCACCAGGCTTACTGGGTCTGTACCCTGATTGAAGAGTCGGAGCAGCTTCAGGCCCAGGCCGCTGAGGTCACTGCAGAACAACTGCAAAAGCAGCTGCCGGAGCTCCGCATTGGCCTGATTCACGGTCGCATGAAAGCCGCTGACAAACAGCAGGTGATGCAGGAATTCAAAGCTGGTAACACCCAGTTATTGGTGGCAACCACTGTCATCGAAGTCGGTGTAGATGTCCCCAATGCCAGCCTCATGGTTATTGAGAACCCGGAACGCCTGGGCCTGGCCCAGCTCCACCAGCTCAGAGGAAGAATTGGCCGCGGCAGTGTCCAGAGCCACTGCATCATGCTCTATCAGACCCCACTATCAGAAAACGGCAAGCAGCGGCTCGCGGTCATGCGAGAAAGCACCGACGGTTTCTATATTGCAGAGAAGGACCTGGAACTCAGGGGACCTGGCCAAGTGCTTGGCACCCAGCAGACTGGTTTGATGACATTTCGGGTCGCAGATATCGGTAGAGATTCTTCAATGCTGGATGATGTAAAGCGGGTTTCTGAAAAGCTCTCTGCGGATTATCCAGACGCCGTCGATCCCCTTGTTAATCGCTGGGTTGGTGAACGCATGCAGTTCGTCAATGTCTAAGCTGGAATTGATTGGAATGTTTGTCGATTCAACCCTGGCAACTCCCGTTCTCTTCCTAGTCTGTATTTATGACGTATGGAAATTACTCCCTTTGGTGGTGCGACGAAAAATAGAAGCCGCCAATCCAAACGATCAAAACAAGCTGTTCACAAATCATCTGGAACATACCCAAAGAAGTTGGCATAGCCATGAAGTATCAGCATGAGCCTTGCGATGCGGGTAAGCACAGCGCCTACCCGACTCTAGTCTTTATGGCACTACGACTGCTGCGTCAGCATGAAATCGGAAAGGCTTCTGAAGAAGAGATTCCCGAATTTCTAGTCGAGCGCTTCGAGCTAGATCCGGAAGAGGTAGAGCGCGTTGTCGAAAAAGTGTTGGAGTCTAACGACGACATCATCGCGATAGCAATCGCCTCTCCGTCCTAAGTGGCTCTACGAAAACCTGACGCTCTGCGGCAGCAGAGTGTCTATCACGTCCGAAATCTTTTATGCTACGCGCTTGTTTTCTGTTGCTGAATTCAGAATAGTACGTGCATGGCAAATGCTCTAACGTCAGCCTGGTCAAAACTAGTCTCTGGGTTTCAATCTAGGTTTGTAACCCGGTTACGCGCCAGGTTCCCCGAATTCTTCGGTAAACTCCCAGCCTTTGTGCAACTGACGCGCCTGGACAGGCCTATCGGTATTCTGTTGCTGCTATGGCCCACTATTGGTGCCCTATGGATTGCCGCCGAAGGCTTTCCCAGCCTTTCCCTACTGCTGATATTCAGTTTTGGAACTGCGGTCATGCGTTCCGCGGGCTGCTGCATTAATGACTATGCTGATTACAAAATTGATGGGCATGTAGACAGAACCGTAAATCGACCTCTCGCTCGAGGAATCCTGACCCGAAAAGACGCCATGGCGTGTTTTATGTTTCTCTCGGCCATTGGTTTCCTCCTGGTTTTGCTAACGAACTGGACCACCGTGCTATTGTCATTCGGGGCTATCATCGTTATTTCTATCTATCCATTCATGAAGCGGTTAACCAATTTACCGCAGCTAGTGCTGGGGGTGGCATTTTCATGGGGAATACTAATGGCGTTTACTGCGGTAACGGGTGCCGTACCCGCTGCGGCAATACTGCTTTTTGTCGCCAATGCTCTTTGGACTATTGCCTACGATACTCAGTACGCAATGGTTGATCGAGAATTCGATAAGAAAATAGGGGTCAAGTCTACCGCGATATTGTTCGGCGACGCCGAAAAGGTGATTATCGCCATGCTGCAGGTTATGTTTGTGTTGGCAATGTACCTGGCAGGCCAGCGCTTTGATCTAGGCACCGCCTATAATCTGTCTTTGCTGATTGCCAGCGGGCTGCTCGCCTACCAGCAGTACCTGATTCGTGAGCGTACACCAGGGCAATGCTTCAAAGCCTTCCTCAACAATAACTGGGTAGGCGCTGTAATCTTCGTCGGCATCGCACTTAGCTACTTCTAAGCGGCATGTTCAACAGAACAGACCGCTTAGAAAACGAATTCAGCTGCTGAGCAGTGTGCTCAGGTGAATGCCTGAATGCCGGTCTGGGCTCGCCCCAGAATAAGCGCGTGAATATCCTGGGTTCCTTCGTAGGTATTTACGACTTCCAGGTTCTGCGAGTGACGCATGACTGGGTATTCATCAGAAATACCGTTACCACCCAGCATGTCGCGCGCCTCGCGTGCCGCATCCAGCGCTTTCAGGCAGGAATTGCGCTTTAGCAGAGAGATAAGTGGCGGTGCGAGCTTACCTTCATCGCGCAAGCGACAGGCCTGCAGACAACCCTGCAAGCCGAGAGAGATATCGGTCTGCATCTGCGCCAGCTTTTTCTGAATCAATTGATTCGCGGCCAGGGGCTTTCGGAATTGTTTGCGATCAAGCGTATATTGTAGTGCAGCATGCCAGCAGGTCTCTGCAGCACCTAGCGCACCCCAGGCGATGCCAAGGCGGGCTGAATTCAGGCAGCTAAAGGGCCCATTGAGCCCCTGCGCCAGAGGCAGCTTGTTTTCTTCCGGGACGAAAACTTCGTCCATCACAATCTCGCCCGTAACCGAAGCACGCAGGGCAAGCTTGCCCTCTATCTTCGGCGCGCTCAGACCATCCATTCCTTTATCCAGGATGAACCCCCGGATAACGCCATCGTCGTCCTTGGCCCACACGACGAAAACATCTGCAATCGGTGAGTTGCTGATCCAGTTCTTGGCGCCGGATACACTGTATCCGCCCGCGACAGATTTGGCGCGGGTTATCATGGAGCCTGGATCGGAGCCATGATCTGGCTCGGTTAGGCCGAAACAGCCGATATACTCGCCGGATGCGAGCTTTGGCAAGTATTTAGCCTTCTGCTCTTCGCTGCCAAACGCATTAATCGGGTGCATGACCAGACTGGATTGCACAGACATCATGGAGCGGTAGCCAGAATCAACGGCTTCGATCTCCTTGGCAATGAGGCCGTAGCAGACATAGTTCATGCCGGCACAGTCGTAGCCTTCAATCATGGGACCAAGCAGGCCCAGCTCCCCCATCTCCCTGAAGATCGCGGGGTCTGTGACTTCGTTGCGGTAGGCCTCTTTTACGCGCGGGAGCAACTTGTTCTGCGCATACTGCCGTGCGGTATCCCGCACCATACGCTCATCTTCGCTAAGTTGTTCTTCCATGAGGAATGGATCCTGCCAATTAAATGGCACGTCGTCTTGTCGAACCGACATTCTGCTCTCCTGCGGGTTAATGATCGGCCCGGCGGCAAGCACCGGGCGCAGTATTCTAGCAAATTAGCAGCTTTTTAACGAAGACTGTATCCCCATGAATCTGACAAGAGCGCACCAGAGTTTGCCCGCTAAATTGCCCGTTTTGGGGCCTTTTTCCGGGACGCCGAATCGTGGAGAAGATAGAATACGCCGCCATGGATGTATCCTACATACTCGACTCATTAAATGAGCAGCAACGGAATGCGGTAGCAAGCCCTGCCCAGAGTCTGCTTGTGCTGGCCGGCGCAGGCAGCGGCAAGACCCGGGTTCTTGTCCACCGAATCGCCTGGTTGTTGCAGGCCGAACATGTCTCACCTTTTTCGGTCCTGGCGGTGACTTTCACCAACAAAGCGGCGCGGGAGATGCGCGGCAGAATCGAAGAGCTCATGGAGCAGTCTTTCGGCGGCATGTGGGTCGGGACTTTTCATGGCCTGGCCCACCGTCTTCTGCGCAGCCACTGGCAGGAAGCCGGATTGCCTGAAGATTTTCATATCCTCGATGCGGATGACCAATTGCGGCTGATCAAGAGGATTAACCGAACCCTCCAGATTGATGAAGAAAGGTGGCCCGCCAAACAATGCCAATGGTACATCAACTCCCAAAAGGATGAGGGTCTTCGGGCTGACAACATCGAACACTTCGATGATGACTACACCAGGACCATGCTTGACATTTACAAGGCCTACGAAGAGGCCTGCGACCGCGGCGGCATGATCGATTTCGGCGAGATACTGCTGCGGGCGCACGAGCTGTGGCTGAAGAACCCGCAGATTCTGCAGCACTATCAACAGCGCTTTCAGTACGTGTTGGTGGATGAATTTCAGGACACCAATACGATCCAGTATGCCTGGTTAAGAGTCCTGGCGGGTGCTGGCAACCAGCTAATGGTAGTGGGTGATGATGACCAATCCATCTATGGCTGGCGCGGCGCGCGCATCGAAAACATTCAACAGTTTGGCAGCGACTTTCCTGACTCAGATATCGTGCGTCTCGAGCAAAATTACCGATCGACCTCCAACATTCTCAACGCAGCCAACAAGCTAATTGCCCATAACCAGGGCAGGCTCGGCAAAAACCTGTGGACCGACGGGGCCGAAGGCGAACTTATAAGCCTTTATGAAGCATTCAATGAGCAAGACGAAGCGCGCTTCATCGTGGACCGGTTACAGGATTGGTTAAATGGCGGTAACCGCCGCTCGGATGCAGCGATTCTCTATCGCTCGAACGCACAATCCCGCGAACTGGAAGAAGCGCTACTCAGAGTAGGTATGCCGTATCGAATCTATGGCGGCCACCGCTTCTACGAGCGGCTTGAAATCAAGAATGCGCTGTCGTATCTGCGCCTGTTGGTGAATCGCCATGACGACACCGCGGTAGAGCGAATAATTAACGTACCAACGCGAGGTATCGGCGGGAAGACTATCGACACCATTCGCCAGGTCGCCAGGGAACACAATTGCTCGCTGTGGCAGGCCTGCGTCGAAGCAGTGAATCAAACCCTGTTGAGCTCTCGCGCATCGAATGCTGTGCTGGCATTCCTGCAGCTGATCGATGAGATGTCAAAGGCCTGTGAACCGCTAGAGCTGCATGAAAAAGCGGCTTATATCGTGAAACACAGCGGCCTGGTACAGCATCATGAGAAAGAGGGGGGTGAAAAGGCGCGGGCACGGATCGAAAATCTTGAGGAGCTGATAACCGCTACCAGCAGCTTCGATGACCCCGGCATGGACGAAGAAGAAATTGACGTCAGTGCCAGCACCTTCCTCGCGGCTTTTCTCGATCAGGCTTCGCTGGATGCCGGCGATACCCAGGCAGAAGAGAGTGAAGATGCGGTACAGCTGATGACTTTACATTCAGCCAAGGGTCTGGAGTTTCAGCTGGTATTCCTGACGGGTCTGGAGGAGGGCTTGTTTCCTCACAAGATGTCGATGGATAACCTGGCCGGGCTGGAAGAAGAACGGCGCCTTTGTTATGTGGGTATCACCCGCGCCAAGAACAAGCTTTACATGAGCTATGCCGAATCGCGCCGCATGCATGGCGATGTGAACCTATGCCGTCCTTCTCGTTTTATTAAAGAAGTGCCCAACGAGCTGGTCGAAGAAGTGCGGCTAAAGACCACCATAAACCGCAGCCACATGCCCAGTCGAGGCGGCGTCGCGCTAGGCCACAAATCTGCACATGGCGCAGAAGTTCCGGAGACACAGATTTCACTCGGCCAACGTGTTGCCCATGGCAAATTCGGTGAAGGGGTCGTTCTTAACTACGAAGGGCAGGGCAGTAATGCTAGAGTCCAGGTAAACTTCGATGCAGTAGGAAGCAAGTGGCTGGTCATGTCTTATGCCAAACTTGAAGTGCTAGGCTGAGCCTGGCAGCTACTAAATTACAAAACCAAGAGTGCGCTAATGCCAATTAACTTGAACAAGTTTCTATTTATAATCTTTGTTTCGTTCACGCTTGTTGCCTGCGGCGGTGAAAACGGTGGCGCTTTTCAGAGTGCGGTCTCAGCAAACGGTTCTACCGCATCCGCGACGACTGCCGAGCAAGAAGTCTATGAGTGGAAGATGATTACTTCCTGGCCCAAGAATCTGCCGGCCCTTGGCACGTCGCCTGAATACTTCGCCGATATCGTAGAAACCATGAGCAACGGTCGCATGAAGATTCGGGTCTATGGAGCAAACGAGCTGGTTGGCGGATTGGAAGTATTCGATGCGGTTTCCCAAGGTGTCGCTGAGATTGGGCATACCGGGGCATACTACTGGCAAGGAAAGATACCTGGCACTCCTTTCTTTTCCTCTATCCCTTTTGGCATGACCAGCTATGAACAAAACGCCTGGCTGCGTTTCGGTGGCGGCAATGAGCTGTGGCGCGAGATCTATGCGTCCTTCAACTTGATTCCCGTGCGCGGGGGTAACTCTGGCACCCAGATGTTCGGTTGGTTCAATAAGGAGATTAACTCCCTGTCCGACTTGCAGGGCCTGAAGATGCGGATCCCAAGCCTTGGTGGTGAAGTGTTTCGGCGCGCCGGTGGTGTGCCGGTAACTATGCAAGTGAGCGAGGTCTTCACCGCACTGCAGACAGGCGCTCTCGATGCCACCGAGTTTGTGAGCCCCTATAATGATTTGGCTGCAGGCTATCACACGGTAGCGGACTACTACTATTACCCGGGTTGGCATGAGCCCGGCTCCACCCTGGAAACCCTGTTCAACAAAGAGCGCTTCGAAGCCCTGCCGGAAGACTTGCAGGAAATCTTGTTGGCTGGTGCCGAAGTAATGAATCAGGCCCTGCTAGATGAGCTGATGGCGAAGAATAACGAGGCCCTGAGGACCCTGGTAGAAGACCATGGTGTCGAGATGCGGCGCTTGCCTGATGATGTGCTGATCGAACTACGCCGCTTGTCAGATGACGTGGTGCAGGAACTAGCGGCATCAGATGAAACCACGCGCCGGATTTATGAGTCCTGGAGCAGTTTCCGAAATGGTGTCATGAATTACAACAGCATAGCGGAAGAGGCGCTTATTGAAGCCCGCAAACTGCCCTTAAACTAACTGAGATTGGGAAAATTTAAATCAGGCCTCTGGTAATGGTCTCGGCTTACCAGAGCCATCGATCGCCACGAATACGAATAGTCCGTCAGCTACCTTGATGCCGTCACTCTGATTCACCCGCTGCCAGGTCCAAACGTCCACCGCAATATGCACAGAGGTGCGGCCTTTTTTACCACCCGGCAATAGCAGCTCACCGTGGCTCCTACCTTTACCGGATTAAGAAAACTGACGTTTTCAATGGCAACCGTTGCCGATCGGCCACCGGTTACCTGCTTACTGATGATGCCGGCAGCAAGGTCCATTTGCGACACCAACCAGCCACCGAATATATCTCCATTGGCATTTGTATCTTTTGGCATTACCAGGGTTTGTAAAGCCAACTCTCCCTCGATCTCGGGGTTCTCGGACATGCTTTAAACCTGAATAGTGAAAACGAATTATTGATTAAGCACTGATGGCAGCCAGGTTGCCAGTCCTGGCTGAAAGGCAAGCAAGATCAGCAACAGTAGCTGCAAGATAACGAAAGGAATCACACCGCGATAGATATCGCCTGTTGCCACTTCGGCTGGCGCTACACTGCGTAAATAGAACAGCGAGAAACCGAACGGCGGGGTAAGAAAAGACGTCTGCAGATTGATTGCAATCATCACACCCAGCCAGACTGGGTCCAGCCCCATTCCCAATAGCACCGGGCCAACGAGCGGAACCACCATGAAGGTAATTTCGATAAAGTCCAGGATGAATCCCAGCAGAAAGATTACCAGCATGACCACCAGGGTCGCCCCCACTACTCCTCCCGGCATGATGGCAAAAAGCTCTTCGATCAATTCCTCACCGCCGAAGCCACGAAAAATAGACGAGAAAATCGTCGCTCCCACCAGGATCAGGTACACCATGGAAGTAATTCGAGTAGTCTCAATGGCGACTTCATGCACTACAGACAGGTTAAGCACGCGCCTGCTCGCCGCCAGCGCCATGGCACCGAGAGCACCAACCGACGCTGCCTCCGTTGGTGTTGCGATACCCATCAGGATCGAGCCCAAAACGGCAACCATCAGGAAGACCGGTGGAAACAGACCTTTTAGCAGCGCCGTCAAAAGATCGCTCTCTTTGGCACCATCGGTTTCAGCGCCAGGCGCCAACTCTGGTTTCACCATGGCAACCATAAAGACATAAAGACCATAGGCGATCACCAGCAGCAAGCCAGGAATAATGGCCCCGGCGAACAGGTCGCCGATAGAAACAAAGTCCGGCGCGAACACGCCAGCATTCAGCTGTGATTGCTGGTAGGCATTGGAGATTACCTCCCCGAGCAGCACCAGACAGATAGATGGCGGGATGATTTGCCCCAGGGTTCCGGTGGCGCATAGCGTGCCGCAAGCGAGAGCCGGCTGATAGCCCGCTCGCAACATGGATGGCAAGGACAGAATACCCATGGTAACAACGGTGGCACCGACTATGCCGGTACTGGCCGCCAGCAACATGCCGACCAGGATAACGGAAATACCAAGCCCTCCGGGCAGCCCTCGGAAAACCACTTCCATGTTCTTAAGCAGGTCTTCGGCGATGCGAGATTTCTCCAGCATCGAGCCCATGAACACAAATAAAGGCACAGCAAACAGATTCTGATTAACCAGAATGCCATAGATACGGTTGGGGATCATGGAGATAAATGCGGGATCAAACACACCGGCAATTTCGCCAATGCCGGCAAATAAAAGTGAGACACCTGCCAGGGTGAGTGCCACGGGATAGCCTGCCATCAGAAACAAACACACGACAAGAAACAGGATTAACGGTAAGTACTCAGCCAAGCTTATTCTGCCCCGGGAGAATTACTGGCATCGTTGGTCGCTGCTGTACCAAGGATTTGCTGTAACGACTTCATCGCCTCTGCTATGCCCTGAATAATTAACAGCAAGGGAAGCACTAGCAGGGATGCTTTGAGCAAATAAACATAGGGGAGTCCGCTAGACTCAGCGGATCCTTCCCGAATGCGCCAGGAAACCGCAACATAGTCCCAGCTTGCCCAAATGATGAAACCCGCTGTCAGACTCAAAAAGATGCCTGTGCCCAGCAGATCGATCAGTCCACGGGCCCTGGGCGAAAGCCGGTTATAAAACACATCAACCCTGACATGACCCTGTTGCTTGAGAGTGTAGGCAGCACCGAAAGTGAAAATCAGCGCATTGAGATACATGACGGACTCTTGCAGGGCGATGGAGCCGACCTGGAAGGCATAGCGCAAGACCACAATCAGACCCATGACCAAAACCATGGCCAGTGCCAGCCAGGAGATCCACCGTCCCAGGCTTTCGTTTAATGTATCTATTAGTCTAATCAGGTTTTTCATAACGCACTCGAAGCCGCGATATGATGCCACAAACCCAAGGATAAACTTACATAAATGAGACGCGGAGAAGTTGGTAGCTGAGCACTAGCAGAGCTAGGCTTAGCAGCAGAAAAGCGGCGCCAACTACCCACATGCCACCGCGGCGTATCCGCAAGGACAGGCGCTGATGCCAGCTTTTGCCGGTAACCACTGGTGGCGGCACATGCAGAAACAGTTGGCTAAGACTATATAGAACCAGAAACCAGAGACAGCCCATGAAGGAGAACAGTAGCCATGAGTCATTGGCTACCCATGGATTTTCCACCAGGCTAAGCACAACGCCCACACCACAGAAACCCGCGAGGATAAGCAATAGACCCTGAATCCGGCTTAAAACCTTCGCAATTCTCTGCAGTCGCTCTATCATAGGCACCCATCATAAATGCTGAGCCTAAGGTCTGCCTACTTCAGACTGGTTTATTAACAATCCCAAATATCTGATGTCTAGTTATGGATGACACCGCTGAGAAACTTGAACTGCCTTTCATGGCTGGCCTCAACCCCATGGGCGAGCCCGTTTTCGAAAGTCTGCAGGCCGAATTGCTGGATGAGCAAAGCAATCGCGTCCGCCTGCTAAAGTCCCCGCTACTCTCGAGGAGCCTGGCCGCCGGTGACATTCTGCGAATTATCAATCCCAATACCGCAGAATACGAGATGGAACGCCGCAGTGGTAATCTGTCTGTGCGGGTGTTTCGTAAGTCCAGACTGAGCGAGTTGGAAGAGCATCTCACCTCCGCGATCGAGAAGCTAGGCGGCTCGCTGGATTTTGATTCCGAGCGAGCCCTAGTCTACAGCATTCATGTCTCGCTCGGGTTTGGCAAGATTGAAGAATTGCTCAATAACGCCTGCGAAAAGTACCCGGATTCAGTTTGGTACTATGGCAATGTCTACGATCCTAAAGATGGAACTACGCCGCTCAATTGGTGGCATGAATTTGATAATCAGGAATAAGCTTTATGTTAATGGTGGTCTCACCCGCAAAATCGTTGGACTTCGAAACCCGGCCAGGGACACGAAAGTTTTCGCAACCAGAGTTTCTCAAGGAATCCAATGCTCTGGTAAAGGATCTTAGAAAGCTTGAGCCCGATGATCTGTCGGAGCTGATGGATATCAGCCCTTCGCTTGCGGAAGAAAACCACCGCCGCTTTGCCAATTGGCACACGCCTTTCGATCTAAAGAACTCCAAGCAGGCGATTTTTGCCTTCAAGGGCGATGTCTATCTCGGCCTGCAGGCCGAAGACTTCGGTTCGGCTGATCTGAATTTTGCACAGAAGCACCTGCGTATTCTTTCCGGTTTATACGGGGTTTTACGCCCGCTCGACCTGATGCAGCCTTACCGGCTGGAGATGGGCAGGAAATTTGGCGTTAACGGTGCAAAAACCCTGTATGAGTTTTGGGGAGCAAAGCTAACCGACCAACTCAATGCTGAGTTCGAGTCCCAGTCCTCCAAGAAAAACGTACTGATTAACCTGGCTTCGAATGAGTATTTCAATTCAATCCAGACCAAGGGGCTAGACGCCAAAATCATCACACCGGTCTTCAAAGACTGGTCCAACGACAAGTACCGCATAGTGAGCTTCTTCGCCAAGAAGGCGCGAGGACAAATGGCAGCCCACATTATTAAAAATCGCCTTAAGTCTCCTGCCAAGCTGAAAGACTTCGCGGTCGATGGCTATTGCTTTGACCCGGAAGAGTCCACCGACAACAAACTGGTGTTTAAGCGCAAGCAATAGTGCCAGAGTAGAACCATGGATACGGAACTGCCGTTTAGCCAGGCTAGCGAAAACAACAAGCTGCCCATTCTGGAAGTACTGAAATCGCACCTCGATAATATTGACTCCGTTCTGGAGATTGGTGGCGGCACCGGCCAGCACGCAGTGTTCTTTGCCAACATCTTCCCGAAATTGGTTTGGCACTCTTCAGACGTACCCGCTAACGTCGATTCACTGGCACTCAGGATTGGGCGGGCGGCATTGCCCAATCTGCCACATCCGTTCCCTCTGGATGTGAACAGCAGACCATGGCAATGCGATAAATTCGATGCCGCATTCACAGCCAACAGTCTACATATTATGACTTCCGATTCGGTCATCGGATTTTTTGCGGAAATTGCGAATCACCTTAATAGTCGCGGCAAACTTTGTGTCTATGGTCCATTCAAATATGCCGGCGAGTTTACTACCCCCAGCAACGCAGATTTCGACATCTGGTTGAAGCAGCGGGATCCCCTAAGCGGAGTCAGGGATTTCGAATGGGTCAACGAGCTAGCGCTAGCAGCGGGTCTCGAGTTGTTGGAAGACAATAGTATGCCTGCCAATAACCAGCTTTTAGTGTGGTCCAAGCAGTAATCCCGTTCGAGCTCAGTCAGGACATCTTATTCTGGTTTGTAGAATCAGAGGGTACTGCCCACGAGCTCAATCATGCTGCTAGGTTTGTAACCGATGCGATGGGCGATAGCGATTAGACGCTGGTCTGCTGCCAATGGAACAGGCTCGGTATAAACCGACCAGGTGCCAGCGAGCTCTTCATCGGCTGCCAAAATCTGATAACCAATGTTTGCCCCCTCGGTCGTGCTGGCCAACACAACCCTGCCATATTGCTGCGTCGCAGTCGGGCTGCGGGTCACCGGCTGTTCCATGCCGGGCCATATCTCCCTGATAAAATCGGGTTCCGGCATCATGCCCTTGTCATCAAAACCGGATAGCCAATTGTCGAGCTCTGCACTGAGCTCTGAGAGTTTTTCCGCATAAGCGGGATCAGTGGCGAGGTTTACCAGCTCATGTGGATCCGATTCCGTATCAAACAGTTCCTGCTCTGGCTTCACTAAACGAAACCACTGCGCCTGCGCTTCGTTTAGCTGGCCCAAGTCCCGCAGACGCAGCAGCTCTTGCATGATAGGCATCTGTTCTCTATAGGTCAGCGGCAGATAGTAGCCCTGTTCAGGGTTGTAGTTACGCAGGTATTTAAAGCGCGCGTCTCGCACTGCCCGGATAGTGTCGTATTGTCGGTCAAAGCGATCGGCGGCGGCATGTATGTATTGCCTCTCTTCACTGGATTGAAACTCGCCTGCAAATGCTCGTCCATCGACGTAGTCTGGCGGCTCCATGCCAGCCAGGGAAAGCGCAGTTGACTTGAAATCAACGAAGCTAATCAGCTGCTCGTCGCTTTCCCCAGCCCGCCAGCCATCGGGATATCGAATGATCATCGGCACCTGGAGCCCGGCATCATAGAGCAGGCGTTTCTGCCTGGGCAGTGGACCGCCATGATCGGTGTACCAGAAAATGACTGTGCTCTCTAACAGTCCATCAGCCTCGAGCTCATCAAGTATCCGCCCAACCTGCTCATCCATCGCGATGATATTTGAATACACCCTACGGATATCCTGGCGAGCGATTTCGGTGTCTGGCAAATAGGGTGGAATCGGCACCTCCAGGTCTTCAGGTACGCGCAGCGGATTTTCCGCCTGCGCCCACACTTGGCTCTCGTGGGTTATGCCAAAATTAAATATTGAGAAAAAAGGTTGGCCTGACGCCCTGTTACGCCAGTGAGCCTGATTACTGCTCTCGTCCCATGCAGTTACGGCCTTACGAAATTGATAGTCTTCCTTGGCATTGTTACTGGTGTAGTAGCCGGCCTCTCGAAAGTATTGGCTGTGCATCTTCACATAAGGTGGCGGTACTGCCTCATAGGCAATCAGCCCTTCCACTCCAAAACCTGAGACATTAGTCGTACGCATGTGCTGCGCACCGATACGATTCTGGTACATGCCGGTGGCGATAGCAGCTCGACTGGGCGCACAAACTCCTGAGGTCGAAAAGACCCGCGTGTAGCGTACCCCCTCAGCGGCGAGGCGATCGAGGTTTGGGGTAGCGACAGTATCGTCACCAAACGAGGAGATAATCGGGCTGAGGTCTTCGGCAACCAGCCACAGAATGTTCGGTCTAGTTGGCAGGTTTGGCTGATCAATGACTTGCGTCCCTGCGTCCTGGCACCCTACCAGGGCTGTAGCAAAGAGCATTATAAAAGTTTTGAAGACGTACATCTTAATTGTAATTTTCCAGAAATAATCTGGGCTAATAAACCCTTTGTTCAGTCTGACACAGCAGGCCCGCTGATCACAATAACAACTCAAGGGCAACGCTGGTTAATCGCTTACATTCGCGGGTTTATTGGGATATTCTTTTAGCCGTTTTTCTAGTCTATATACAGTAAATCCGAAAAGAGCAAAGCCATGGCGGGCAAGATCCCCAGAGTACCTGTTAATCATCTCGGTTCAGCAACGACCGCTGGCTCACCTTTCATACCCAATAGTGCTGCCTTGCAAACCGGACTTTCTCGCAGAGATTTTATGCGCCTGTCCGCACTGGCCGCTGCCAGCGGTTTAGTGCTGCCTCGCAGACCGGTTGCAGCGCAAAGCATGACGTCCACCGAGAGCGAGCTGCTGTCACTCGCCATGGATGTAGCCCGCGGCGAAGGCGCGGATTATGCTGATGGTCGTGTTATCCGCACGCAGTTCGAAGCAGTTGGTGCCCGGGAGCAAATGATTACCCAGGTGCGAAGTACCGATTCTTACGGTATTAACGTGCGTGCCTTAGTGGGTGGCTCCTGGGGTTTCGCTGCAACTCAGATCTTTACCCGGGATGCCGTCGCCAATATCGCCCGCGAGGCGGTGGCAATTGCCAGGGCCAACAACGACGTTGCCCCATCCACCACGGTGCTGGCACCGGTAGATATATTTCCTGACGCAGATTGGGTGACACCCCACAGTATTGATCCATTCACCATACCTATCGAAGATAAGGCCGCGCTACTTTTGCGGGTAAACGAAGAGGCGCTGCGGGTTAACAATATTCGCTTTTCTTCCAGTAGCATCCTGTCAGTCAAAGAGGAGCGCCTGTTAGCCACTACCGAGGGGTCGGTGGTACGACAGACCTTGATGCGGATTAACCCCTCTATAAATATTACAGCCATCTCTCCAGACGGCAGTGATTTTCAGTCGCGTAGCGCAGTAGTTGAACCCGCAGGCCGCGGTTATGAATATGTGATGGGTCTTGAGCTCGCCGCCAATGCCCAGGGTTGGGCTGAAGAAGCAGCCATGAAGCTTGATGCGCCAGGCGTAGAGCCGGGCAAATGGGACCTGGTGCTGCACCCTTCGAATCTATGGTTAACCATCCATGAGAACATCGGTCATCCGACTGAATTGGATCGCGCGCTCGGGTTTGAAGCGAACTATGCCGGCACCTCTTTTATCTATCCGCCCGAAGACGTCATCGGCAAACTGAAGATGGGCCCCGAATTCCTGCAGTTTGAAGGTAACCGTACCGAGTTTGGCGGTTGTGCCACTACTGGCTGGGATGATGAAGGTGTGCCGGCAGAGGCCTGGCCTATCATAAAAGACGGTATTTTCGTCGACTATCAAACCACCAGGGAGCAGGCGGCCTGGATCTCACAGCACACCGGCATAGACCGCAGCCATGGCTGTTCCTATGGACAGAACTGGGAATCCATGCCGTTCCAGCGTATGCCTAATGTCAGCATGCTGCCTGGTGAAGAGAGCCTGAGCGAAGACGATGTAATCGCAGCAACCGAGCGCGGCATCCTGGTTGAGGGTCGTGGCTCCTACTCAATCGATCAGCAACGCTACAATATTCAGTTTGGTGGACAGGTGTTCTGGGAGATTCGAAATGGCCGTAAATACCAGATGCTCCGTGATGTTGCCTACGTAGGGCGCACACCGGAATTTTGGAATTCATTGGATGTCATTGGCGGTGCACAGACTTATTTCCTTGGCGCTTCTTTCGGTGATGCCAAGGGGCAACCTATTCAGGTGAATGCAGTTTCCCACGGTTGCCCGATTTCTTTGTTTAGAGATATCGACATTATTAATACAGCATAAGAAGGCGACCTGGCACTATGGCAGAAGCAAAGGGACTATCGGAAAGCGATATCAAGGCAATTAGTAACAGGGTCATTGAGCTGTCACAGGCGGACCATTGTCGTGTCAATATCGATTCCGGCTGGCGTGGTTATACCCGCGTCGCAACCAACCGAATCACCAGTGCCGGTGGCGCGGATAGAACTGCAGTCACGATTACCAGTGTTTTTGGAAAGCGGGTCGCCTCGATTAATACCAACAGTATAGAGGGCCCGGATCTTGAAGCGGCTGTAAGAAAGTCCGAAGCCATGGCGAGATTAGCGCCAGAAAGCCCCGAATACATGCCCGAGCTTGGTCTCCAGACCTATAGCCCCAGTGGTGGCTACTACGAAAGCACTGGCGAGCTGGAGCCCCTGACCAGAGCAGAGGCAGCCGCCATCGCTATCAGGCAGGCCGAAGCGTCGAACCAGATCGCAGCATCTTATATGGATGTGCGCGCTGGAACTTCAGCAGTTGCTACCTCTAATGGCCTGTTTGGTGCCCATGCCAGTACTGGTGTCGCGTATACCCTGACCTCTCGTACCCGCGACGGCCTGCAGTCTGGCTGGGCCGGCGATGAGGCCAATGACTGGAACCAAATTGAGAGTCAGCGCGTTGCTGACGACGCCGTAAGAAAGTGTCGGGACTGGCGCAAGACCGAACTGGATCCTGGTCAATATACCGCGATTCTGGAGCCCACTGCGGTGGGTATGCTGATGCTGCGCATGATGAATACCTTCAACCAACGCCTTGCGGATGAGGGTCGCTCCTATTTTTCAAAGTCTGGCGGCGGCAATCGCCTGGGGGAACAATTGTTTGATGATCGCGTGAGTTTGCGCAGCGATCCCGGTTTTGGCGATGCCGAGGTTGCGCCTTTCACAAGCGAGGGTCAGGCCCGGGTTGCCACGAACTGGGTCGAGGATGGCCGCCTCGTTAATCTATCGCGACCCAGATTCTGGGCCGACCAGTTAGGCGAGGAGCCTTTACCGGAGCCAGGCAATTTCATCATGGCTGGGGGTAATGATAGCCTTGAAGACATGATCGCCAGCACCGAACGCGGTGTGCTAATCACTCGGTTCTGGTACATCAGGGGTCTCAACCCCCGAATTATTTCCTACACGGGCTTAACCCGTGACGGCACCTTTCTTATCGAGAACGGCCGCCTATCCAGGCCAGTCACCAACTTCCGATTCAATCAGTCTCTAGTGGAAATGCTGCAGAACGTTGAGATGGTTGGCCCCAGTGTAAGAGTCGCCGCTTCGGAAAACAGCTCGGTAAGTACGCCCATCGTCGTGCCCACCCTGAAAGTATCTGGATTCAACCTCTCGAGCGTGAGTGACGCCATTTAGTGTCACTGCTGTTTTCACCAAGCCCATTCAGAATTCATTAAGACTAGCAGCGGCATAATGGTTACCGTAAATACAGCGCAAGCTGGAGGTAATGATGTGGTGGAGTCTTAATAGAATCAGTCTTGCAGCCCTGCTCATGCTGGCTACCGCAGGCGCCAGAGCACAGCTTGTTGAGTTTCAGCAGGGGGTGCTTACGCTGCCTGAGATAGTTTCCAGTGGCATCGCCTACCGCGCTGAATTTCGCATACTTCCCGACAGCGACCCCATGCGCTTTGAGTTGATTGCCTCCAGCACCGTGGACGTTTCCGGCAGCCTGTTGGCCGCAACTTTTCAGGAGGGCGTATTGCGTGTGCCAGAGGCCCTCGTGGGGAATGATTCCTACTGGCTCGAATTCGAGAACAATGGCAACAATATCTTCACCCTCACTGACTGGGGGCAAATTCCACCCACCCCAGTGGCGTTTCACCCTGCGCCTGGAAATCCTGGGGACATAGATCCTATCTGGCAACGTCTGCCCGCGTTTGCCTATGATATTGGAATCGGCGCAAATGGCGCTGTGTGGGTCATCGGCACCGACCCCGTTCCAGGTGGGTTTGGCATCTACAACCTCAATAGTCAGGGTGGCTTTGCCTCCGAAGGTGGTGCTATTCGCATCGATGTCGATCCGCAGGGCAACCCCTGGATTGTTAACTTCGATCATCACATCTATCGTTGGGTCAACGGCTTCTGGCAGAGGATGCCTGGTGAAGCCCTGGACATAGGTATTGGCGCGGACGGCTCGGTATGGGTCGCTTCATTCGAAGGCATCTACTTCTGGAACGGGCTGGATTGGATCAACGCTGGCGGTTCCGGCAGCCGTATTGACGTCGGCCCTAACGGCCAACCCTGGGTACTTGGCTTTAGTGATCGAATCTACACCCTTATCGATGGTTTCTGGCAGCAGCTTCCCGGCGAGGGCGGTGATATCGGAGTTGGTGCTGACGGTTCAGTATGGGTAGTCGCGCCGGCAGAATTCGGCTGGGATGGCCTTGAAAAACCCCGAGGCATCTTTCGCTGGAACGGCTTTGATTGGGAGCGCGTCTATGGCGACGCCATCGATATCAGTGTTGGTCCAGACGGCATGCCCTGGGTAACCAATATGTTCGCCGAGCTCTATCGCGGGTTTTAGTAACTCTCGGGCTAACCGCGACTCTCGCCCCGGTTCTCAACCCAGCTCTCGCCCAATGCTATACGTGTTGATCAATCAGAATCGGATTGTCATCCGGGTCCACCAGAGTCAGACTATCTGGCCCACTGCCCGACTCGTCCGGCTCCTTGATAAGGGTTAGGCCTTCAGCCTTAAGATGCTTTTGCAGCTCCCTAATATCCGCAAACTCGCCCAGAGTTTCGCCTTCCTGGTTCCAGCCCGGGTTAAAGGTCAAAATATTTTTATCAAACATGCCCTGAAACAGACCAATCGTACATTGGTCGTTACGCAATATAAGCCAGCCCTGACTCTCCTCTCCATGCACCTCGACAAAACCGAGTTTCGCATAAAATGCCCGTGAAGCTTCAAGATCTTCAACCGTCAGACTGACTGAAAAACTGCCTAGTTCCATGTGGTTTCCCGCCTTTTATTAATATCGATTTCGAGTTGGCACTTCAAAAACTCCAGGTTGATGTTACTAGGCTATCTGAGAGTCGGAAGCAGATTCAGCCCTTGCTTCTGCGACACGCCGTAAACCCCTCCCTGGGGGCTCGGAGCCCGCGTCCTGCGGGCTACGGTCGCTGAAGCAAGGGCTGAATCCATTTCCTTGAAGTTGCTGAAGTGTTCGTGGTTT
>CENZ01022899.1_pt1 | contig 42445 bp, 45 predicted proteins | sample 361341 | NCBI WGS metagenome assembly CENZ01 (sample SAMEA2619782, study PRJEB7988) | marine metagenome | biome: marine biome (ENVO:00000447); feature: deep chlorophyll maximum layer (ENVO:xxxxxxxx); material: "saline water (ENVO:00002010), including plankton (ENVO:xxxxxxxx)" | depth 50 m
ATCGAAGAAGAACCGAAAGCGCCCTTGATACTTCACTTCGGAGCAGAAGACACAGGTATTCCGCTGGACAACGTTCACGCGATAGCTGAACGATGGCCTCAGATAGATGTTCATATTTACGAAACATCGGGTCACGGCTTCAACTGCGACGCTCGGGGAAGCTATGAAGAATCTTCGGCCGAATTAGCTTTAGAACGCACCTTGTACCACTTTGCACAGCACGTAGATATCGGGTAGCAATTTAGTTTTTGTCGAAGAAGACGAGTCCTTGATTGATAGCGGGTCCTCCGTCTTCGGTCAGTACCTCAAAGCGAGCAACATCCTGACCACCAACCGGTGTTACATCTTGGACTCGCACCGTGACGGTCGAGGGCATCAACACCATTGACGCCATTCTTCCTCTAATACGGCGAACGCGTTCGGGGTTACCTTCGGCAACTGTGGAGATAGTGGCGCTGACGCCGAGCGCCAAAGTAGCGGTTCCGTGCAGAATGATCGCTGGCAGGCCAGCAGCTTTAGCTACTGCAGCGTCAGTGTGAATTGGATTCCAGATACGCGCTGACTCGGTATAGGTGTGAGCAGCTCCATGAGCCACTGGAACCAATATTTCAGTGAGGGGTTTATCTGGCAAAGGGCCAAGATCGGGAACATCAGGTGTGTCTCGTGCCGGTCGATCATCTCCTTCTGTCGGCACTCCTAGATACATTCCGCCTTGGTAGGTAGTGAAAACGGGTTGGTCCTCTGCATCGAAAGTTTCAAGTTTCATGGTCGTGTACGCACCGGGACTCTTGTCCTCAACGCCGGTGTAGGTCAGACGAGTTTGCAGAACGTCACCAGGCCGAGCTAACCGGTGAATCACCAGGTCGTGGGTTGCATGAACTGACTGGCGAGTCTCCTCTGGAGTGATGCCCCACTTGTCGGCCAAATCTCTGCCTTGAACTATTACCGGCCATTCGGGACAGACGGCGAACATGGGGTGGGCAACAATTCCGTTCTCGCGACTGGTATTGAAGTAACAATCCTGAGTATCACCAAGAGCAGCCGAATATGCCATAACCCATCGGGCGTCTACTTCGTGTTTTAGCGGACCAATCTGGTCTCCGACCATGTCAGTAGGAATGGGCATGTGAGTGCTCCTCTCGCTGGGGTGACTATTGGAACTTTAGTAGTCCGAGCGAGACACAGGAGATTCGACAGGTTGAACCAATAGTTAACGGCTAGTTTCTCCGATGATGAAGGCACTCTTCTCACCAGATGGCCTAATGGGCAAACTCTTCTTTAGGGCCGTGCGCGGCTTCGTAAGGATATTTCTTTTCAGGTGGTTTCGGCTGCGGGTTGAAGGCAGAGAACGACTTCAACTTGAGGGTGGTGTAATCATTGCTCCGGCTCACCGGTCGAATCTTGATGGACCCCTAGTCGGAAGCTCTAGTCACCGAAGAGTCCGTTACCTCGGTAAAGACTCGTTGTTTAGACCCGCGGCGGCAGGATGGGCGATGCGTTCATTGGGCTCTTTCCCAGTTCGCCGCGGAGAAGCTGATCTAGATGCCATGCGCGTAGCCAAAGAAATGCTTGAAGGCGGCGAGTGCATGCTTGTCTTCCCGGAAGGAAGTCGCCAAGAGGGAGACGTTATTGGCGAAATATACGATGGGACAGCATGGTTGGCCTCCAAGGCAAAAGTTCCGGTAGTACCGGTCGGTATTGCTGGTACAGAAGTGGCAATGCCTACGGGTTCAAAGTTCCCCTCACGGGTGCCGGTAGCAGTTGTTGTAGGCGAAATTCTTGATCCACCTACAGCGGTGGACGGGAACAGAGCGAAACGCTCTGACCTCAAAGAATGGACTGAACAACTAAAAGTTCGTTTGCATGAATGTCAGGCTCGTGCCCGGGAAATGCTCAACGAATAATGCGTCTCTACTGGATCAAGACACCAATCGGGCGACTGGCAACAGCGCCGGCGCCGAGCGGAAGCGCTCTTGATCGCGAAGTCAAAGATCTGCTGCAGGAAAAAGTAAGTAACGTCATCTCGCTACTGACTGATCAGGAAGTGACGAGTATCGGTTTGCTTGCTGAACATCAAATTCTCAACGACGCCGGCATCGGGTTCACCAATCTTCCAATCCCAGACTTCGGAATCTTGGAGAACTACAACGACGCAAAAAAGCTCATAACCCGGGCAACAAGGGATCTCGAAAACGGGGATTCAGTCGTTGTCCACTGTCGAGGGGGAATAGGACGGTCATCAACAATCGCGGCTGCAATTCTTACTCAGCTGGGTGTAAGTCCCGAAGAAGCTATGGACCGGATAGCCAACGCTCGGAGGCTTAAGGTACCGGAAACGATGGCACAGCGGCTTTGGGTGCATGGCTACGCCGATTGGGCAGGGCAAAATCAATGAATACCCAAAGGGCACAGGCCTTAGATAAAATCCGCATTTGCGACTTCACGGGTCAGCTAGCAGGCGCCGGAGCAACCAAAATCCTTGCGGCGTTCGGTGCTGAAGTAATTCGGATTGAAGACCCGATACAACAGGGCAAATGGGACATTCTTCGTGGTGTCCCTCCTTGGGTTGGCGACGCGCGCGGGTTAGAGGCAGGAGGAGCTTTCAATAACCACAACGCCGGCAAGCTAGGTATCACCTTGAATCTGCGAGATAACCGGGCCAAAGAGTTACTTCGAGAACTCATGAAAGTAAGTGACGCTGTTACTGAAAATTTTGCATCTGGAGTAATGGAACGTCTGGGATTTGGATACGAAGACTTGCGTACGATCCGAGAAGACATCGTCTATGTTTCGAACAATGGCTTTGGTGCGACCGGCCCCTACGCATCGTTTAAGTCGTGGGGCCCTATTGCCCAAGCAGTTTCAGGTTTGACGTATACGTCTGGTCTGCCCGAACTACCGCCCGCTGGTTGGGGATACTCATTTATGGACCACACAGGCGGCTATTACATGGCGACGGCCGTGTTGATGGCCTTGCTCCACCGACAACGAACAGGCGAAGGTCAGTGGGTTGACCTCGCTTGCATTGAAGCTGCAGGAACTCTCAATGGTGTCGCAACTTTAGATGCGACCGTCAATCAGCGACCGATGAGACGCGAAGGAATGCCAAACAGCAACCGTTCACAATCCCCGAAGATGTCACCCCACGGCATTTGGCCGACTAAAGGTCACGACAACTGGATAGCAATCGCCGTCAGAGATGACCGAGAGTGGCATATTTTGTCGCAAATCATAGGGGAAACGTGGTCTCGCGAAGATCGATGGACCCGGATAGAAACGCGACTGCAAGATGAAGACGAACTCGAAGAACTGCTAACTGCCTGGACGTTGAACTATGACCGCCAACAACTTGCTCAAGAGCTCATCAATGCTGGCGTCCCTTCAGCACCAGTTCTCAAGCCACAAGAACGAATTGAATATGACCAGCGAACAGCAGAACTCTGGATCACCGTTGAGCACACTGAAGTAGGGCAGTGCAGAGTAGAGGGTCTGCCGGTTCGAATGTCTGAAACACCCTGGTCAATTACCCGCGGGGCAGCCTGCCTTGGTGAACATAACCAATACGTGTTCGGCGAGCTATTGGGTCTCAGTGATGAGGAGATTAAAACGCTCAGGGCAGAGTCGGTGATCTAGCAATGACCGACGTTAAAACAAATTCAGCGTTGTCTGGTTATCGAGTCATCGAAATAGCTTCCGAGCGGTGCGCCCTCGCAGGGAAAATGTTGGCTGACATGGGAGCAGAAGTAATCGTTGTGGAACCTCCCGAGGGTTGCGACACACGCTCATGGGAGCCCTTCGCTGATGATGTAGTCGACCCAGAAAATTCCCTGCATTGGTGGCACTACAACACATCGAAAAAATCTGTTTCCCTGAACCTGGAGGCTGACACCGATGCTCAACGGTTTATTTCCCTGGTTATGACAGCTGATGTAGTCATCGAAGCTGAGCCACTTGGACGATTAGACGCGCTAGGTCTCGACTGGGAACAATTTCAGGTGACGAATCATGAACTCATATGGACTTCGATTACTCATCACGGGCGAGATGGAACTGATCCGCCTGCAACGGACCTGACGTTGTTGGCAGAAGGCGGTCCAGCCTGGTCATGCGGCTATGACGATCACGGAATACCTCCTATTCGAGGTGGAGGAAATCAGGCCTTCCATACAGCATGTCATTACGCCGTACCATCTATTCTCGCAGCGCTTATGTGGCGAGAGAATTCTCGCAAGGGACAGCTGATAGACGTGTCGCTGTTAAATTCATCCAATGCGACAACCGAGTTCGCAACCTTGTGGTGGCTCAACGGACAACAACAAGTTGAACGCCAAACAGGGCGTCACGCTCTTCCAACAATAACTGAGTGGACACAGATCCAATGCGCTGACGGGCGGTGGTTCAACACCGGTGTGCCCCCTAGAAACAAACACGAATTTCGAGCCCTTCGTTCTTGGATCGAGGAACTTGATCTCGTTGAAGAATGCTCTCCATACGAGATATTGAAACTCGGAGACCAATTTGAACGGATTGGCCTTCTTGAACTTGATGAAGATCCGCTAGCTGGTGAAGTTTTTCAGGCGGGAAGAGAAGCGATCGAATTCTTGGGACAACGTTTGAATGCTTATGATCTTTTTGTCGGGCTCCAACAGCGGGGAATGGCTTGCGGCATCGTGTATTCGCCCGAAGAGATGATGGAGGATCCTCACTTTGTCGAGCGAGGCTTCCCGGAACAAATTTTCTATGAGTCTCGAAACACGACTCACACACACCCAGGAGCCCCCTACCGATTCTCGGAAACGCCTTGGTCAGCTACTCGCGCACCTTGGTTGGGGGAACATCAGGCCCTGCTAGACGACCTCGCTGACTAGAACTCTGCCCCTTCAGCTCGTTCAGTAGCGTGCATGCGAGCAGCCTTAGATAGGTCTCTTACCTCAGCGCGCTCATCGTCGTTAAGGCACTCGAAGTCTGGAGCATGAAGACGATCAGTCAACGTTTCGATTTCGTCCCTTGCCGATTCCAAATGACTCACGTCTGGATACGGCTTAGGCCAGCCAAAGAATTCAGCGTTCCATTCCCCGGCCGGACCGCTAAGGATCGCTTCGAGAGGTCCCATACCTAACGATTGTACGGCGATAGCGTGGCGCCCGAAGCGAAGCTCACGCATGCATTGAGCTAGTTGAAAAGTTTTTGCAGGCCCGACCTCTTGCGGAAGCTGTTGGTCACGCCAGCCAACAAATGTTGGTACACCCTGCGGCGCGGCGTGTTGCACGACGCGCTCCAGTAGCTCACCTAGTCGTGCGGCGCCGTCGAAATCAGCTAAAGCTTCAGTCCCGTACTCCTGGCAGATTCTTGCCCAAACCTTGCCGCCTTCAATTGGGTCAAAAGTCGCTCGACCCTCCTCGACCATCGATTTCATGTACTGAGGTTCCCAGAAAAAAGCTGCTCCGACGACGTTGTCCGCAGGACAGTTTCCTAAGACTCCGAGTCGGCCAACGGCGTAGGCACGGAGCCCTTCGCCCATGCCCGCCTCTTCAGCTTTCTTTTGTGTAGTTGGCGCCAATAGCCAATTCATCGCCAACATTCCTAACGAACCCCGCATGCTGCGGGCAACAGTGATGCTATCCATGAGCCTGACGCTAGTCAGTTACGGCCGGATTTGCATCCAGCAGCTGGTTAGCTTTGGATCCGAATTAAGTCAACGACAAATAACAGGGGAGTGTCGGGGGGAATAGCAGCGCCGGAACCGCGTTCGCCATAGGCCAAGTCACTCGGGATTTTCAGAAGGCGTCTGCCCCCTTCCCGCATTCCCACTATTCCTTGATCCCACCCGGGGATGACCATGCCGACTCCGATAGTTGTGGTGAATGGCATTCCTCGGCGCCAAGACGCATCAAATACCGTGCCATCGGTAAGGGTGCCGAGGTAATGGACGGTTACTGTGTCCCCGGACTCCACTGGGTCACCAGTTCCCGCAACCAGATCTTCCACTTCAAGTAAAGCTCCAACTTCTGTTGGTTCGGGAATAGCAGGCGGTTGAAGATCAAGGACTGCAACAAGGTCGACCACAAAAACGAGTGTGGCGTCAGGTGGAATGGATGAACCAGCACCTGAACTTCCATAGGCCAAATCTGGGGGAGTAATCAATACTCGTCTGCCGCCCTCGCGCATTCCCACTATTCCTTGATCCCAGCCAGGAATGACGGCGCCCATACCTATGGGGACAAAAAACGTTTGTGATCGATTCCAACTCGCGTCAAACTCGGTTCCATCGCTGAGCAGCGCTCCGACGTAGTTGACTTCTAAGACATCCCCGACACCTGCCTGCGTCCCCGTTCCAATCGCAATGTCTCGTGTAACTAAACGATTAGGCCGTTCATCGCGGGGCAATACCGATATGACGGGTCGCCCGGTGCTTGTTGAAACTTCAACCCATGGCTCAGTACTAGCCAGAGAGGTGGTTGTGTCTGGGGAAACATTTGACTCCGCAACTGTTGAATCGGGCGGTTCCGATACCGGTGACTGATCTGAGCTTGAACATCCCCAGAAAAAGAAAGAGATAGAAGCGGCGATCAGAATGTGGAGACGAGGCATAGGCTGCAGGTTACGGATAAGGGCGCTCTGAGAGATGCTTTCGCGTCGTCAGCGTTGATTGCTCATAGTGATTAACCCTGTGCGAAGATTGAAATCCTCGGGCAACATGGCTGAGTGCAACCACGATTCCCGTCAGTCTTTCATCCAGATGCCGTGACGACTCGGTGGATGAATTTGGTGCTTGGGGAAGAAGCTGAGCTTATTGATTGTCGGCTCGAGCCGATTGGCACTGGACAAGTTGGAGCGAATTATCGGGCGTACCTGAATTGGAATGGTGAGGGTGGTCCTAGCACCGTCGTCGTGAAGTTTGCTGCTCTTGACCCCCAAAGCAGAGCTACTGGGATACAAGTTGGAACCTATGAACGCGAAGCAGAGTTCTATCGCCACGTCGCTCCAAAGATTGGAGTGGCAGTACCTCGTCTCTACTACGTCGACTATGTACAAGGAACTGCAGACATTGTTTTAGTGATGGAAGACGTAGATCCTCGAGAGCAAGGAGACCAACTTAAAGGATGTAGCCCGCGTGAAGCATCCATGGCTTTGTCAGAAGCAGCCAAACTTCATAGAGCCTTCTGGGGCGATCAAACACTATTTGATTTGTCATGGGTTAGCAGACGCGACCCTAAGCAGAACACACAAACGATCGCTCTTTTGGAAGCCTTGCAACCGGCCTTTGTCGAACGCTACCGAGGTGTATTGAGCGCGGAGGCGATTGAAATGAGCGAATATTTTGTGCAGAAAGCATCGAACTGGTTTTCTGAGATCCCGGAGCCTCTGACTTTGGTTCACGGAGATTTTCGGCTCGACAATCTCATGTACGCGCCAACGAATTCATCAGTAATCCCTGCGCTTGTTGTTGTGGACTGGCAAACCGTTGCTCATAGCCATGGTGCTCTTGACGTCTCTTATTTCGTTGGTTCTGCGTTTGAGCCCGACGAAAGACGCCGAAATGAGGAACAACTAGTGTCTCATTACTTAAGAGAACTGACTAGAGAAAAGCTGGCTCCCCCTATTAGTAAGGACGAGCTCTGGCTGAATTACAGGCGGTTTTCGTGGTCAGGATTTATTATGGCGATTCTTGCATCGATGATTGTCGGCCGAACCGACAGAGGCGATGAGATGTTCGTAGTTATGGCCAATCGTCATGCTTCTCAAGTGGTTGATCTCGACGCCGTCGAGTTCCTTGAAGCAGCGAAATAAATAAGACAGCGAAGAGGCGCTAGCGTCTGGCTGTATGGGGGAAGCAACTGCAGCGGTCTTGTACGGAGTCGAAGACCTACGAATTGAAACCTTTGATCTACCTGAAGTGGGAGATGATGATGCTCTCCTTCTAGTAGAAGCTTGCGGTTTGTGCGGAACCGACCATGAGCTCTTTACGGGGCATATCGGTGCGCCATACCCGGTGGTGCCAGGGCATGAGACCGTTGGCACAATCGAAGCCATCGGAGATGAAGCTGCTGCAAAATGGAAAATAAATGTTGGGGATCGAGTTGCAGTCGAATGTTGGCAAGCTTGCGGCGGCTGCGATCCATGTAGGGCAGGTGTGTATCGGCGCTGCACGAAACATGGCCAAACAGATTTATACGGGATGATTCCCACCGATCGCAAGCCGTCACTCTTTGGCGGCTATTCAACTCATCATTACCTCAGCCCAGACTCTTTAGTACTGCCAGTTCCTCCAGAACTCAATCCAGTAGAAGCAACTCTCTTTAATCCACTGGGAGCAGGCATTAAATGGGGGGTAGAGATTCCGGGAACTCAGCAAGGTGATTACGTTGCAATACTTGGGCCCGGAATTCGAGGACTCTGCGCTCTAGTAGCAACGCAAGATATAGGTGCTGAATTTGTCGCTGTAACTGGATACGGACCCAATGATCACCCTCGTCTTGAGATGGCCGAAGCTATGGGCGCGGATCTCGTTGTGGATGTAGCTGAGGAAGATGCAGCGAAAAGATTTCGCGATGCGACAGGCGGTCGTTTGGCAGATGTCGTTATTGATGTGACTGCTAACGCCCCAACTGCCCTTGGTCAGGCGGTCAGGCTCAGCGCTGTTGACGGGACGATCGTGATGGCTGGAGTTCGTGGTGAGAAAGGTGCACCGGGTCTTAATTCGGACGCAATTATCTGGAAAGAGCTGACTGTAAAGGGTGCGTTGGGAGTGGATGCGCCTGTTTATCGAAAGGCTTTAGAACTGCTGGCTCAAAGAAAATTCCCGTTTGATTTGTTTACCCGACGAGAAGTCGGACTCAATGACACAGCGGAGTTACTCGCGGATATGGCCGGTAAGGGATCGGCGCCGCCACCGGTTCACGGGGTGATCGTCCCCGGACTCTGAGGGCGGATAAATGCCATTATTAATATTCGTTATTGTCGGACGCTTAACAAAAGGAAGGTTTGACCTATGAAGTTCGGATTGATGTCAGCGAATTTGATGGGGAATGTGGAAGGAGTTGCTGCGGGGGAGTTGGCACGCACAGCAGAAGATGTTGGATTCCATTCCATATGGGCTGTCGAACATGCGGTCGTCCCGGTGCAGTACGCATCCACATATCCCTACGACGAAGGCGGACGTTTGTTCAAGGGAGCTAGCCAGCTGGATCACTCTGACCCGCTGATCTGGCTTGCTTTTGCTGCGGCTTCTACCAGCACTATCCGTTTAGCAACAGGGATATTGATTCTTCCGCAACGCAACCCTCTTATCGCGGCAAAGGAAATTGCGAGTCTCGACCGTTTAAGCAATGGTCGTTTGGATTTGGGCATTGGGGTTGGATGGCTTCGAGAGGAATTTGATGCGTTGGGGATTCCTTTCGAAGCCCGTGGAGCGCGAACAGATGAGTATCTTCAAGCTCTCCGTGTGCTCTGGTCCGAAGTAGAAGCAGAGTTCCATGGTGAATTCGTTGACTTCGAGCCTGTGTATTGTCAACCCAAACCGACACAACAAGCGATCCCAATACTTGTTGGCGGGCATTCAGATAGGGCCGCTCGCAGAGCTGGTGAGCTTGGTGACGTGTTCTTCCCGGCGGAACGACCGGTAGAAACACTCGCATCCTTGCATCGCCTGGCGAAAGAATATGCGGAGAAGGCAGGACGCGACCCATCACTCATCGAACTTTGGACCTCTTCCACTGGTGATCGTGATCACCTAGACCAACTAGCGGAGCTAGGAGTGAGTCAAGTAATGATTCCTCCCAGACCTCCTGAACAACTTGGTGACCGTTATTCGCAACTAATTGTTGACTACGACCTAGATGGTGTCTCATGACCGATGCGGAGAAGACTTCAGACCTGATTGCGCGTGCTGAACGTGTCCGAAATGAAATGGGTGGGGCAGACAAAGTCTCGAAGATGTCTGACGAAGGCGACCGCACCATCCGTCAACATATTGGCGAATTTTTGGATATTGGCACTTTCCGTGAAATCGGAACTTTTAGTCGATCAATTAGAACAGAAGAACGAGAGAAGACACCGGGCGACGGGAAAATAGGTGGACATGGCATGGTGAACGGCCGGCCAGTCGCTGTGTTCGGCGACGACATCACTGTTTACCGAGGCTCGAGTTCGATCGTCGGAACTCGAAAAGAGCACCGCCTGTATGAAAGAGCTATGGCAATGGGTATCCCCATAGTTCACTTCGGAGAAACTGGCGGGGCTCGAATTCCAGACACGATGGGGGCTGAAGGAATCAGCGAACCGGGGGGCTTATTTGAGCTCGCAAAACGACAGCACAGAGTTCCGATGGCGACGATGGTTACCGGACAATCGTTCGGTGGCTCTTCTTTTCTGTCGGCGTTGTCTGATTACGTGGTGATGGTGCGTGGATCCTGCCTGGCGGTGACCTCTCCAAAAGTATTTGAGATAGCGACTGGAGAGGTCATATCTTTCGAAGATGTGGGCGGAGTCGATGTTCACGCGAGAAAGACTGGCCAAATTGATCTAGGAGTTGAAAGCGACGAAGAGGGTTACGACGCGATACGAAAATGGCTTTCTTATTTGCCTAGTAACGCTTGGGAGGCAGCACCCAGAAAGGAAAACATAGGGTCGTTGGGTCACGACCCCGGATTATCGGACCTGGTGCCGGCGAAACGGACACGTGGCTACGATATGCGTCGAGTAGTAGAACGCATCGTCGACACTGATTCACTTCTGGAAATTCAACCCTTGTATGCCCGCAACGTTGTTTGTGGCATGGCCAGGCTTAACGGATTTTCAGTCGGGGTAATAGCGAACAACCCGATGTTCGGAGCCGGCACATTGGACCCGCAGGCCTGCCACAAGATCATTCGATTAGCGACCGTTTGCGATTCGTATAACATCCCCATTATTTTTCTTGCGGATGTTCCGGGCTTCATGGTCGGTGAACGAGTGGAACATGAACTGATGTTGCATTGGGGCATGAGGATGATGCACGCTCTCCAAAACTGCTCGGCACCTACACTAACGGTCTGTATTCGTAAGGCCTTCGGGTTGGCATGGCAAGCCATGAACGGTTCTCAGATGCCAGCGCTCGGTGTCTACAGCTGGCCGGGAGCAGAGATCGGGTTTATGGACCCCGAAGTCGGAGTAAACGTGGCCTTCGGCTCAAAACTTGCTCGTATTGAAGACAGTGACGCTCGAGAAGCTGAACGCGCTGAACTAGTGCGAGAAGTTGGTGAATCAACGAACCCCTACGAAGCAGCAGGAACTATGCGTATTGATGAGATCATTGACCCAGGTGACACTCGCGGTGTCTTAGCGCATGATTTGGAAATGCTGGCTCATAGGTCTGTCCCTCCGCCCGAGGCTCGTCCCTTGTCTTATTGGCCAACTTGCTAGAAACAAAACAGCGGACAGCAGATTCGAAAGCGGAAAGATGAGAGCAGCATTCACCCGACACGGAAATATTGTTGTCGATATCACAACGGACCTAACTCCTTTGTCCGGTGAGGTTCTAGTCAAAACTTTGGCGTGTGGGATCTGCGGAAGCGATCTGCATGCGCTTCGGCATGGACATGAAATGGTGGCGAGTCAAAAAGAAACTGGCGGGCCTCTTGTCTATGACGCTGATCGAGATTTGATTATGGGTCACGAATTCTGTGCGGAGATTGTTGAACTAGGACAAAACGTCCCTGATCATTTCCAAATAGGTGACGTTGTGTGCTCTATGCCCGTCCTTATTCGTTCCGATGGGACCCACCTCCTCGGTTATTCGAACGAGTTCCCGGGCGGATATGCAGAGAAAATGTTGCTCTCCTCGAGACTCCTATTACCGGTAACCAACGGCTTGTCGCCACAAGAGGCTGCGCTCACTGAGCCAATGGCTGTGGGAAGACACGCTGTAGAGAAATCTGGCGCTACTACTGACGATGTTTGTCTAGTGATTGGATGCGGGCCTGTAGGTCTTGCAGTCATCGGAGCGTTGAAGCAAAAAGGGTTAGGCCCAGTGATAGGGGCGGACTTCTCGCCCCGGCGCCGTCAGCTGGCGGAGCAAATGGGTGCAGATGAAGTCGTTGACCCAGCTGTGCTGTCTCCATACGAAAGTTGGCGGCAGACGGCCCGATCTGAGGGAGTCGGTGTCGACGACTCAAAAATCCGCGTCAATGATGTCACCCCCAAGCCCGGTCTTATATTTGAGTGTGTAGGTGTGCCAGGGGTAATCGACCAGATCATTCATGGTGCTGTGAAAGACACCCGAATCGTTGTGGTGGGTGTCTGCATGGAGCAAGATAGTTTTCGACCGTTGACCGGTATTGGGAAAGAACTCAACATTCAATTTGTTTTGGGATATACGGCGAAAGAATTTGCGGACACTTTGAGAGCGATTAGCGAAGGCGAGCTTGCTGTCGAGCAGCTGATTACAGGGCAAGTCGGTTTAAGTGAAGTAGGTGAGGCGTTCAATGACCTAGGTGATCCAGAAGCTCACGCAAAAATTATTGTCGAGCCTTGGCGTTAAGACAACTGTTCGTTCAAAGGTCGAATACCCAAGGTGAGGTTGGCAAAGCGGAGGGCTGGAAATCATGAGCGACCCGATTTAGCTCATCAAAAGATCCGACCTTGGGTAATCCGAGACTTGAAAGTAAATGATTCAAAATATCTAACTCGGACTCTCCGAGTGCCACTCGGTCGTCGATAGTAACTGCGCCATCTCGTTTAGCTAACCGATTCCCGGATTCAGACAGGACAAGAGGAACATGGGCATAACGGGGAGGTTGGGTGCCAAATAGATTAAACAAATGAACTTGGCGCGGTGTTGACGGAAGTAAATCGTCTCCACGCACCACCTGCGTGATGCCCATATCGTGATCGTCGATGACTGCAGCCAAGTTGTAAGAGGGTGTCAGGTCACCACGACACAAAACAAAGTCATCGACGGCTCCCTCGAAATCTCCCAACTGATGATCTTCGATCTGGATCAATTGACCTTCAGACATAAGCCGCAGAGCAGGATTTCGCCCTGACCGCTCGTTTTCTGAGATCGCTTTTGCCGTTAGGCGGCGACATATGCCGGGGTACGCGCCTTCAGGTAGATGAGAGTGTGGCGCAACAGTAGCTTCACGAATTTCACGTCGAGTGCACCAACACCTGTAGGTCAAGCCTTGCCTTTTGAGGTCCTCAATAGCCTCTCGGTACAGATTCAACCGCTCACTTTGGCGGAAAACCTGGCCGTCCCAGGTAAGGCCAATACGCCTGAAATCTCTAAGTTGAAGGTCGTAAAAATCGTTTCTGACTGCTCCATCGAGATCTTCGAACCTCCAAACTAATTCTGTGTTCGCAGATCGCGCGAATAGCCACGCTAAAAGCGCGGTACGAAGATTTCCCAAATGAAATTCGCCGGTTGGGCTTGGCGCCCATCGACCTGTCACAGATTTTCTGCGAGTGCCTTAACGCCTTGAACGCAATGCCTCATATTTGCTAGATGTTCTTGCTGGCGCCGGGCAATGATCAGCGCTTCCTTATCAGGCATTGCTTCAATAGCGGGAGTCAAACCAGATGGTCCCGGGCCGAGGCGCACGGTGTGGCGGAGTCGACAACGTTGCCCGTGCAATTCATCTATTTCCCAACGCCAACGGGCCGCCGCATTCTCTTCTTCATCACCTACAGCCCAACCGAATAACTCGTTCTCTTTGAGCTCAGTGATGGTAGATGTGGTCTGCCATTCACCAATTTTCGGATGTTTATTGGTGCCAATGAATTGGGCTCCGAGATCAGGGCCAGCCGAAGGCTCTATCCAAGTCGCGCCTTGAAACTCCTCAGAAAATCGAGCCCCTACGTTTATGTCACTTATTAAAGACCAAACCTTTGCCGGCGAAGCATCAATATCTAATTCGACCGTAACTCCTGGACCTTCGCCTATGACCGGGTCCATCTGGTCATCGCGTTGTTCCCAAGTGTGACCCCAGTTGTCGAAGTACGTAACTTCTTCTGCGGAACGTCTTGGTATCGATGCGAAGTCACCACCGATGCTGAACGCGACAGGTAGCAATGCAATAGGAGTTACACCATCAGGAATTCCAAGAACCTCTCGAATTTCTGCATCATTGTTCAAAATCGCCGTAGTCCATGCAGTGGCCAGGCCTCGAGCTCGAGCTGCTAGACAAAAACTCCATGCTGACTGAACCACTGAGTCGAATAGCCCCGGTTTTTTGCTGTCATCATGAACTCCCCATATGCATGGAATAATTAAAGCGGGGACACGGTCGAGATTTTCCGCCAGATGAGCGGCTGAACGCATCACATTTGTATTGCGGTGTTCGGTTCCGGTCAGTTTGTCTCTTGCAGAGACCATCCACTTCCCAGCACTTTCCCAATACAAGTCCGACAACCGCTTCTTTTGGTCTGGATCACGAACAATAAGCCACCTACGACTTGATTGATTACCACCACCTGGACCTTGTTCAGCTATATCTATGCAATCGAGAATAAGTTCGTTGGGAACAGGGCGGTCTAGATCAAGACGAAGCCTCACTGACCTGGTTGTAGAAAGAACCCCGTCAACAGACGCTAGATCGACATTCTCAGTGTCGTATCGGGTTGGAACATGGTCGTTAGATCGCGAGGCAGTCATAGCCATATTCAATCGCATTGTTGAGTGTTTCGCTTAAGTCAGTTCCAAGATTACGAGAAGCAACGAGTGTTGAGGTCCTAACGTGTCAGATGTGAGTTTACGTCAACCATTTTTGAACGCCAGACTGCAAGGTTTCGGCGCAACGATTTTCGCCGAGATGTCCGCATTGGCGGTGAAGACCGATTCAGTGAATTTGGGGCAAGGATTCCCTGACAAAGATGGACCAAGCGAAGTGATCGAAGCCGCAACCTCTGCCATACAAAACGGTTTAGGTAACCAATACCCGCCGGGTATCGGGGTCCCAGAACTGCGTCAAGCGATTAGCGACCATCAACAACGCTTTTATGGACTTTCCTACGACCCGGACTCAGAAATCCTGGTTACTGCAGGAGCCTCAGAAGCCTTGGCTGCAGCCGTGCTTGCTCTATGCGAAACGGGAGACGAAGTAGTCACATTCGAACCCTGGTACGACATATACGGCGCAAATATCGCCATGGCTGGCGCTACCAAGAAGGTAGTCACTCTTCGACCACCTCATTACGCCTTCGAAGAGTCTGAGTTCTTAGCGGCGTTATCGCCCAAGACCAGACTTATTTTATTGAACTCGCCGCACAACCCAACAGGGAAAGTCTTTTCCCGCGAGGAGCTCGAATTCATTGCGAAGGTCGCGGTAGAGCGTGATCTTCTTGTTGTCACCGATGAGGTGTATGAGCATCTAGTTTTCGAAGGCGAGCACATTCCGATTGCCTCATTTCCAGGAATGCGTGAACGGACGATCGCTATCTCGTCGGGAGGAAAGACTTTTGCCTTCACTGGTTGGAAAGTTGGCTGGGTCTGCTCAAGCCCCGAGTTGACGAGCGCTGTACGAATAGCGAAACAGTTTTTGACTTATGTGAGCGGCGGACCATTTCAATACGCCATAGCTGTGGGCTTGGCCCTTGGGGATGACTACTACAAAAATTTGTTATCAGATATGAAAGAAAAGCGTGACTTTCTGTCTGCTGGCTTGCGTTCTGCGGGATTTGAAATCTTCGAATCTCAAGGAACCTATTTTGTTACCGCCGACGCCAGATCCGTTGGATATTCAGATGGTCTCGAATTGTGTTGGCAACTTCCAGAAAAAGTTGGTGTCGTTGCTGTACCTAATGTCGTTTTCTACGACAATCAAGAAGAGGGTCAGCACCTTATCCGATTTACGTTTTGTAAAAGCCTCGACGTTCTAGGCGAAGCAGTGCACAGATTACAGAGCCTGACATGAGTCTTCGGGTGGCAGCGGTACAACATGACATTGTGTGGGAAGACCCAGAGACAAACTTCCAGAAGCTGAGGCCTCAAATTAAAGACGCAGCAGATAATGGGGCTCAACTCGTGGTGCTCAGTGAGATGTTTTCGACTGGCTTCACTATGAATTCAGCAAAGTGTGCCGAAGCGCTGGACGGTGCCAGCCACAAATTTCTTTTGGACCAGGCCACCGAATATCAAATTTGGATTACTGGTTCGGTGCCCACCCGCTGGGAAGATGGAATCGCCTACAACACGTTGAATTTACTCGCACCGAGCGGAGAAACTTATCGCTATAAAAAAATCCACCCCTTCAGCTTTTCTGCAGAGCCAGAAAACTACGGGGCGGGAACCGAATTCCTTCAAGTAGACATTGAAGGGACACGAACTACGTTCTTTATCTGCTACGACCTGAGATTTGCGGACGAATTTTGGCGAACAGCTCAATCCACTGATTTATTTGTCATTCCGGCAAACTGGCCTGCCGGACGCAAAATGCACTGGCAGACACTCCTTCAGGCGCGAGCAATTGAAAATCAAGCCTATGTGTTGGGTGTGAACCGTGTGGGCGACGGAGACGGGCTTAGCTATGCAGGAGACAGCGCTCTGATAGACCCATGGGGCGAAACCGTTTTTAAAGGCACATCTGAGGAGACCCTTCTGTTAGGTGATGTCGACGCTGAAGTGGCTGCACAGACCAGAGCTACTTTCCCTGTGTTCCAAGATCGACGGAACTGAAAGAACAAGACCACTATCGCTAATCATTTATTTACCGAGCTGGGAGACAAGAATGAGTTTCGTTGAAATGCGGACATACGAATTGAAAACAGGAACGGCTAATACCTACGCCGCTCTCTACCTGGAAGAAGGCTTTGCTATACAGAAAAGTCACTTGGGTGAGCCAGTGGGCTACTACCTAAGCGAAGTAGGAGATCTCAATCAGGTGATTCACATGTGGCGCTACGAGAATTTCGAAGAGCGAACAGAGAAAAGAACAGCCCTTTTTTCTGACCCAGCATGGCTCGAATACGTCGCCAAGGTTGGGCCAATGGTCCTCAACCAAAGAAACGCGATCCTGAACGACATTTTGAATTAGTCAGCTCAACCCAACAAGAATCACAGTAGCCATTGCTAGCACTAGACCTAGCAGTCGCCTGTTTGTTAGATGTTCGCCTAGAACAATGCGAGCTAGAAGAACGGTGACAGCTGGATAGAGGCTTGCCAGCACAGCGACTGGACCCAGCTGTCCATAACGCAGAGCGAATAAGAACGCTACGTTTGCGCCGGTGTCGCAAATCCCACACGCGATCAGTGAGAACCAGCCACGAGTGGGTCGTAGCTGTGTCTTTTGGACCAAAGCTACGAATATCAGAACAAGTGACGCAGAAAACCGGCCCGCAACTATGGGCCAAGGAGCCGACTCAGTGTTTGTTTCACTTAGTAGAGAGAAAAAGAGTCCGAAAGCTAGGCCCGCCAGTAAGGCTTCGCAAATTACTGAAAAGGAAACCCGAATATCATCCGCAGTCGGCTGTGAACTGAGAACAAAGATGCCGATCAGGCCGATTGCGAGTCCAAACCAAATCTTTAAACCCTGTTGATCGCCACGGGAAACTCCCCAAATAACTGGAAAAACAGCTGAAACGATCGCCGTGATAGGAGCGAAGATTGACATTGGACCACGGGCAAGCCCTCGATAAAGAAGCCCGAGACCTGCGATCCCAATAAGTCCTGCGGCAGCTCCCAGAAACAAATCGGGCGTGCTTGGACTCGCCGCAACGAACGGAGCGACAAACAAAAGAGGTACAGCACCGATTAAAGAAACTGTTGTTAGGACCTGAATAGCGGAATGTCGCCGTGACGCTACTCCGCCCAGGAAATCACCAGAACCGTAAAGAAATGCGGTGACAACAGAAAGAAGGACAGCCATAACAGGGTTGTTATGAAAGCACAAAGGCAGTTACAACGGCGACCTAATTGGTGGATCGATGCAAATTAAAGAACCTAAGAATGTGGTTTTGGAAGTCCGCTTGAACAACAATGAAGTATCCGATCTGAGCTGGTCTGAAATCAGCGCTTGTTCACGAAAGTTTTGATAAATGCCGAATGCACTAATGGAGAAGTGGGCCACAAATACTGAAACACTCGGGAGTTGGCTTTCCCTTCCTGACTCTCACGCCGCGGAAACAGTTGCACGTATCGACTTTGATTATGTGTGCGTTGACATGCAGCACGGCATTGCCGACTACCAAGTCGCGGCAGTTATGTTGCAGGCGGTCGCTCTGACTGGAAAAGGGACACCGATATGTCGAGTTCCCTGGAACGAGCCCGGAATCATAGGACGGATGCTCGATGCTGGCGCTCGCGGAATAATCATCCCTATGGTCAACTCCGTTGCAGAAGCAGAAAGGGCGGTCGCAGCGACAAAATATCCACCGCTTGGTCAAAGAAGTTACGGCCCCACCATCATTGGAGGCCGCGCGGCAAACGCCGGAGAGGACTACTACCCAACCGCAAATCAGACCAACGCCTGTATTCCTATGATCGAAACCCGAGATGCAGTCGAGAATTTGGATGAAATTCTAAAAGTGGAAGGGGTCGATGCAATATATGTTGGACCCGCCGACTTGTCGTTGAGCTACGGATACGGACCTGCTTACAGCGACGATAACGACGAATACAAAGAAGTCCTGGAATACATAGTTGAGAGATGCAGCGAAGCGGGCAAGGTAGCAGGTATTCACTCAACGAGTGCCCTGGCCGCAAATCGTCGGGAGAAAGGCTTCATGATGCAAACGATCAGCGGGGACATTGCTGCCCTAGGTAAAGGCAGCTACCAAGATTTAAAAAACGCGATTGATGGGGGACCCGGTGACGGTTCCTCAAAAATTTACTGATCTATTTGCTAAGAAGCGCAACGCTCACTTCGACGTGTAATCAGAACAAAGCATGCTCCAGCAACACCGACTAAGCAGCCCGCCGTTTGAAACGCAACAGACATTGAAGCGTTATCGCTTAACCACCCCAAAGCTGGCGGCCCTATAACAAAACCGACATCGCCGGCAGACCGGTACAGTCCGATGCCGAGGCCACGCAGCTCTTCAGGGAAAAGGTCGGCGACAAAAGCGGCAGGTGCTGGTCCAGCAGTGCCGGTGCCGAGCGTGAGGATTATATTCCCCATCACGAACCAGAGCGGAGTTGAACTCGCAGCAATAACGAGGGTCCCTAATGCCGCTGCCAACCCTGAAAACATGATGACTGAAGCTCGACCGATGTTCTCCGTGGCCCATGTAGCGGGCCAAAGGGTGAAGAGAGTCATTATGCCGGTAGCGGTAAAAACTAAACCGATTTCACCTGGACCCCAACCCAAAGTGTCATCTGCATGAAGAGGTACCAACGTCGCGCGTGTTCCTGCGCGGGTCATAAAGATTGTTCCGGTGACGAAAGCAATTGCGACAAACGGAGCGCTTCGGATGATGAGTGCTGCATCTCGAACAGGATTTTTGCTTTCAGATGCTCGGGCTGTTGAATTTCTGGTTTCGGGAAGCCGAAAAATTGCGTAGGTGGCGGCTACCAAAGCGATTACCCCAACGACGTGAAATGGCGCTGCAAGTCCCCAACGCTCAGCGACTAACCCACCAATTCCGGGACCTAATGCGACTCCAACGCTCAAAGCCCACTGATTTGTTGCTACGTAGCGGGCGCGACGGTCGGAAGGGGCGATATCGATCAAATAGATCAAGGCGCCGCTCATATAGAAGGCAGAACCGCCTCCAGCAATAAATCTCCATATGAGTAGCGACCAAATATCACCCGCGAAACCTGAGCCGAACATTCCGATTGACGTCAAAATGGGACCGCCGATTAGAAGAATGCGTCTTCCGAACCGGTCGGCGATCATGCCTGCTGGAACATTCAGGATCAAGCGTGCCAAAGCGAACACTGTCAGTGTCAGTCCGACGACCGTTGCACTTACCCCGAAATTTTTTGCATAAAGCGGTAAAACTGGCCCGATAACCCCTTGGCCCGCCATCACCAAAAATGTTGCAAAGCAAAGAACTAAAAGCTTTTCAAATTCTTGAAGCTTTGTTTTCAAGAGGAACACCCGCTATTGCTATCACTAGCCCAGCACCATTCCCGTGATCTCAGTAGCATGCCTGTATTGGGAAAAGGGGATCCAATGCAGGTAAATTATCCGATCATTTCGGCGGATTCGCACATCGCTGAAGCGCCTAACGCATATGTGGACTACATCGACCCGAAATGGCGACACGTCGCTCCACATGTTGTGGAAACTGAGGATCGAGGCGATGTGTATGTCATAGATGGGATGAAACGAACGATCCAAATGGGTCTGATTGCAGCTGCAGGCCAGGCCCCGGAAGACTTGAACCCGCAGGCGAAGTGGGATGAGTTACCGCGTAGTGGCTGGGATTCGGACTATCGGTTAAAAGATCAGGATAAAGACGGAGTGTCGGCAGAAGTCATTTATCCATCTGTTGGAATGGTGCTTTGTAACCACCCCGATGCTGATTACAAAAAAGCCTCCATGGATGCCTACAACAGGTGGATCAGTGACTATTGCTCGGTAGACCGAGACCGCCTTTTACCGATAGCTCAAACACCTCTTCGATCGGTTGAAGAAGGTATTGCAGAACTAGAAGTGATGAAGGCAAATGGAATGCGTGGGGTAATGATGCCAGGAAACCCTGCGACTGACTTCGATTATGACGACCCGAGATGGGACCCGTTTTGGAAGGCCGCGATCGACCTCAAACTGCCGCTCTCATGGCACATATTGACGGCCAAAGAATCGGGTAAACCGCGGGGGCCTAAGGCAAACTCTTTTATGACCATCATCCGAGCCAACCAGGACATCATGGGAACACTGGTTTTTGGTGGGGTATTTGAACGAAATCCAAATTTACGTGTCGTCTGCGTGGAAGCCGATGCAGGCTGGGTTCCGCATTACATGTATCGAATGGATCACGCTTACAAGCGTCACCGTTATTGGCTCCCACCAGGCCAAGAACTGTCGAAATTACCGAGCGAATATTTTCGAGAGCACATTTATACGACCTTCCAGGATGACTGGATTGCCTTCAAGATGGTCGAACATGTGAACCACGAGCGCCTCCTTTGGGCTAATGATTTTCCGCATAGTGACAGTACGTGGCCGTGGAGCCAAGAAATGCTTGACGAGCATGCCGCCAGTCTTACTGATGTGCAGGCAAAGGACATACTGTGCGACAACGCGGCTGAGCTCTACGAAATTAACCTCGCCGCTTTGCCAGTGGGCGGAGATAGCTTGGCGGCGACAGTCTGACTGGAATTACCTGTGGGTTTAAAATCTTCTCGCCTCACTATTGCTAACTTTGCCGCAGCGCAAGAGACCTATCATGTCAATGGTTGGACAGATGGCCTTCCTATAATCCCGCCCACAGCTGACCTTGTATCAGCGTGTCTGGAATGGGCGTTGTTGCCACCCGAACACTTAGTTGGCATTGAGCCAGTAAGGGAACGGTCAATAACTGCAGAAAAACTTGCGATCAATGCTGTTATGGCGGGGTGCCTGCCAGAGCATTTCCCAGTGGTGGTAACTGCCTTCACAGCGATGCTGGCGCCGGAGTTCCTGCTCCATGGCGCTACTGCATCGACCGGAGGATGTGCAATATTGCTCATAGTAAACGGACCCATTCGTCGTGAACTGGAGATGGGGACGACGTTTAATGCGTTAGGTAACACCGACCGTGCTTCTGCTGCGGTTGGCCGGGCCATACGATTAGCGCTTATTAACCTTTTAGACGTTCGCCCTGGCGAAATCGACCGTTCCACCTTGGGACATCCCGGAAAGTTTTCGTATTGTTTAGCTGAGGACGAGGAGAATTCTCCATGGCCGTCTCTAGGCGAAGAGCGTCTTGGAGAACCAGGTGTCTCAGCGGTTACAGCGGTGGCAGCGATGGCGCCCCGACAGATAATGAACGAGTGGACATCGATTCCAGAAGAGATTTGCGAGACGATCTCAGCCGAAATCCGATCCAATCAACTGCATTATTCAATATGGGCCGGTAACTATGTCGTTGTTCTGCCACCACAGCTTCGTCAACATTTTAGTGACGCTGGATGGTCTAAAGAAGACCTTCAGAACTGCGTTTTCGACCGAGCCCGAGTGAAGCGTGGCTCATGGAAAGAAGTAGGCAAGGGTTCAGTTGTCAAAGACCGTGCTGAGCGTGAGTACGCAGCGATGGAGTCCCCTCAAGAACTAATCGTTGTCGCCGCTGGTGGTCCGGCCGGTGGTTTTGCGCAAGTTATTCCTCCATGGCTAGGAACTAAGAGTCGCGCAACTACCGTGGCGGTCGGGGCGTGTGTCGATTGTGAGGTGCCTTAGCAATGGAACTTATGAATCCAAGCCACGAGGAGCAGCTAGTTGCATCGGAACCGGCTCAGCGTCTCAGCAGCCTAAAAGGGACTGTTATAGGTGTCATATCGAATGGTAAAGAGAACACGACACCTTTCTTTGATCAAGTCGAATTCATTTTGCGAGCTGAATATGGAGTATCGAAAGTTGTTCGCAGAACGAAAGAGAACTACAGCGCCCCTGCCGAAGCAGAATTAATGCAAGAAGCGATTGGGTGGGATGCAGTTCTCAGTGGCGTGGGTGATTGAGGCAGCTGCTCTTCATGCAGTTTGCATGACGCAGTTATGGCGGAGCGAAACGGAGTTCCTGCTGTCAGCATTATGACCTCAGCTTTTGTTGATGCGGCTGAGCTAATGGCCAGGGTCCAAGGCGTTCCGCTCCACCCATTTTCCGTTATCGAGCATCCGATAGCGAGTGCCGACGCGAAGGGTATTGATGAGCGCGCTCAGCTGGCAGTGGCGGCAGTGGTAGAGATTTTAGTCGGTTGAAAATTTACGGAGAATCAAAAGGCGCGTAGTCGAGGGGTAGCGCTGTAGTCCGTTTCAGTTCCTCCATTTCGAAAATGGTTCGAACGTCATAAAGCGCCACCCGCTCAATCAAACGTTTGTAGAAGTCGTCATAGGAATTCATATCAGGGACTACAACCCTGAGCATGTAGTCGATTTCACCACTGGTGCGAAAAGCCTCGACGATTTCTGGGAACTCGGCTATTGCCGCAGTGAAGTCGGCAAGCCACGCGGCAGAATGTTCATTAGTGCGGATTTGGACTAGTGCGCTGATGTCTAAAGAGAGTCGAGATGCATTTAGGATGGCCACTTCGCGTTCGATAATGCCGGCCTCCCTCAAAGACTGCACGCGCCGCCAGCATGGGGTGGGAGTTAAACCAACCTCATCGCCTAGCTCCCGAGAGGAACGTGTCGCGTCTTCCTGAAGCAAATGCAGTATTTCCCGATCAATAATGTCCATAGGACAATATTATTGCTTCACATCGAATAAATACACTATGTAATTGCAAGCAATGCCTGGAATGGTAAAGGCTTGGCAACAACATGTCGTGACCGCTGGCTTACTCTAATTCCATGGGAGCTAAGCACTATTTCACTGAACATCCTTCCTCTGTCGGGGAAAGCTACGGTGAGCATTTTTTGGTCGCCAGTCGTTTCTCAAAAGAGTTGCTTGTTGCCGGATTGGCATGCGCCGTGCACGCGATAGTGCCCAACTTATTTAAGACCACGGGTAGTTCCAAGATTCATCAACTTCATTCTGAGATTACGCGAGGTGTGCGCGGTCAACTTGGCGAAGAAGCTGAAGTAAAGGGAACGCTGCCAACGCCTTCTGCTAGCTGACGATGAGATCTGGCGTTAGCTTTCGCAACAGTTTGCTTCCAAAGAGGAGCTGATCTTTAGGTGTTTTCTCGAAATTTAATCTCGTAGGAAAGCTAATTCGAAGCGTCGAGTGGAGAACCGCCAACCTTTGGAAGTTCGAACGAATTGATCGTGATATTCCCCCACATATTTGGGTAACCCTGCTGGTGCCGGTATCTCGGCTACCCCGGTTTGGGAATCGTGGCGAAAGTTAAGTAGGTAGCAGAGGCTCGTCGCTGTGTCGCCGTCAATCTGCACCAAGACATTGGTGCAGAGATGTCGTGATTGCCGACGCTTCACACTTTGTCGGCCAGAAAAACCTGCTCGAATCTGATCTTGACCGGCCATTTCAACCCCCGGGCCTGACCAATAACCGTTGGTAGTAAATAAATCAGCAATAGCGCTGGCATTGCCGAAGTCGACCAGATGACAATATTCAGCGATGAGATTCTCACAAGCTTTGATAGCGACTAGTTCTTCTAGATCCTTATTCACAACTTCTCCTTGGATATGTCACTCAGTGTTGCAGTTAAGTATGAAGACAAACCATCGTCGGTTCTCAACGGTTATTTTCGGTAGATGATTACTGGAATCAAAACTCGGAGTGACGGCGTTTCCGTTTGTGCGTGGGGCGAAGGAGATGTTGACTACGCGGTTTACCACGACACTGAGTGGGGGGTGCCGGTTACAGACGACGTCAAGCTCTACGAGAAAATGTGTCTTGAAGGCTTTCAAGCAGGTCTATCGTGGCTAACCATTCTTCGGAAACGAGATAACTTCCGGACTGCGTTTTCTGGGTTTGAGCTAGAGGTAGTCGCTGGATTTGGCGATCGAGACATTCGGAAACTTCTAGCTAACCCCGGCATTGTAAGACATCGAGGCAAAATAGAAGCCACAATCACAAATGCCCGAGCCGCTATAAGCACCGTCGAACTGCATGGTTCTTTGGCCAGATTCTTTTGGAGTTTCGAACCGGTCAACCATTCGACAGTCAAAAAACTTTCCCAGGTAGCGGCGAAAACCGGAGAGTCCGAGCAGATGAGTAAAGCACTCAAGAAACTTGGTTGGCGATTTGTTGGTCCAACCACCTGTTATTCGCTGATGCAGGCGGATGGAATAGTTAATGATCACCTCATCAAATGTTTTCGCCACCCAGAAATTGAAGAAGCGAGAAGGACAGCCAAAAAGTCGATCTAAGCTTCTGGCTGGTAGCTAGGGGGATTCATGCTTGACAACTACCGCGTTATCGACCTCACCGACCGTCGAGGATGGATGACAGGCTTTCTTTTAGCTCAACTGGGCTGTGACGTTGTGTTGGCCGAGCCGGAAGACGGGTGGGAGCGCGACTATTGGTTCGCTGCATATAACAGAGGTAAAAAATCGGTCACCGTCGGTAATGCCACAGACATAAGTCAGCTAGCGGCAGAAGCCGATTTCGTTATCGACTGTGCGGCGACCCCCTTCGCCGTAGATCTAGCGAAACTTCGATCTAATAACCCGAGCTTGATCACAGTTTCATTAACACCATTTGGTGATGATGGCCCCAAGGCTCAATGGTCGGCAACCGATCTCACTCTTGTCGCCGCCAGTGGTCAAATGATCTGTAACGGTGATAGCGACAGGCCGCCGGTCCGAATATCGATACCTCAAGCATGGTCGCACGCAGCGTGCCAGGCGCTTGTCGGTGCGTTAGTCGCTAATGACGAACGGTCGAGGTCGGGCCGGGGGCAACACGTGGACGTGTCAGCTCAGCAGGCGATGTCCGAGACGGCTATGCCAGCAATTCTGCATGGACCGGCCGGATTAGCTCCCCAAGAACGAATGTCTGGGGGAGTTCAACAGGGGCCGGTTCACCTCAGATGGACCTATCCGTGTGCCGACGGTGAAGTGGTGATCACCGTTGCCTTTGGAGCAATGATTGGTCCGATGTTCAAACGCTTCATGGACTGGATGTGCGAAGAAGGCGCCTGTGACGAAGCGACTCGAGACAAAGACTGGGTTGACTTCGCAATACACATACAACAGGGCACCGAAACAGTTGAGGAGCTGTCGCGGGTAATGGACCTTATTGCTGACTTTGCAGCTGCTAGAACCAAATCAGAGTTTCTTGAAGCAAGTTTGGAGCGAGGCCTATTAGTTACACCTGTCGCTGATCTCGCCGATGTAGTAGCGAGCAATCAGTTTGAGGCACGTGAATTTTGGGACGACGTCGGTGGCGTCCGATACCCCGGACCATTCATTCAAGCGAGCGAAACTCCATTACGTCGGCTAGGCGCAGCGCCTGCCTTAGGGGAGCACCAGTCTTCAATCGATACGCCCAGAAGTTGGGCTTCTAAAAATCCCAAGGGAGGCGAGGCCAAAGAAACCAAAAAACCCTTAGAGGGTCTGAAAGTCTTAGATTTTTCGTGGGTCGCCGCAGCCCCACTCACTACCAAAATTCTTGCCTATTGGGGAGCTGAAGTCGTCCGACTCGAATCAGTGACGAGACCCTGTTTACTAAGAGGGGCATTAGGCCATCGAGATGATATTCCCGAGCAAGAAAACGCAATTGCTTGGCATGCAGTCAACTCCAACAAGTTGAGTCTTGCTATCAACTTGTCAAAACCCGAGGCGAAAGACGTAGTGCTAGATCTCGCAAAATGGGCTGATGTAGTCGTCGAGTCGTTTACCCCCGGCACTCTAAAATTGATGGGCTTTGGATACGAAGCTCTTAAAGCGGTGAACCCTGGAATCATTCTTTTGTCTAGTTGTGTCTTTGGGCAGACTGGACCGATGAAAAATTTTGCTGGTTTCGGCAATTTAGCGGCTGCTATTGCTGGATTTTATGACATCACTGGATGGCCAGACCGAGGAGCGGCGGGACCATATATGGCTTACACCGATTACACGTCACCGCGATTTACCACTGCAGCATTGTTGGCGGCGCTTGATTACCGCCGTCGAACCGGGAACGGGCAATATTTAGACTTTTCTCAAGCAGAAGCAGCGACCCACTATCTCACTCCAGGAATCCTTGAGTATCAGACAACAGGTTCGATGCCTACGCGTACGGGAAATGCTGATCCCAATATGATTCCGCACTCGGTGTATCCATGCTCCGGACATGATCAATGGTGCGCGATTGTTTGTGAAAACGACGATCAGTGGAAATCACTCTGTTTGGAAATGAGACGCCAAGATTTAGCCGACTTAACTTTGCAAGAGCGATTCGAACAGGTCGAAGCAATCGACGAAATAATCGCGAACTGGACTCAAATCCAGAGTGCGGGTGGACTGCAAATTCGTCTTCAACGTCACGGTGTGGCTGCTCATATGGTTCAGGACACTGGGCATTGTATGAATGATCCGCAGCTAGTTCACCGCGATCATTTCCCTTGGGCGCCGCATCCAGAGGCCCGCCAAGTGATGATTGACGGTATTCCGCATCGCTTATCACGATCTCGAGGTGGATTCGATTGGGCTGGTCCCACATACGGTCAGCATTCGATGGAAGTTTTGGAAGGAATATTGGGATATGACGGAGAGCAGATTGCTGAACTAGCGATAGCAGAAGTTCTGGAATGAGGCCGGCGCCCCTGCGCTTGACTGCCTACGATTTGGAATGTGACAACAAGCCCCCAGGATTACTACCGACAATTAACCCCAACGCCGTATCCGCTGGAAAGATCGGGTGTGGAGCAGTGCTTTGGTTGTTCGACTTCAAATGACAACGGACTTGGTCTGACCTTTTCCAAATATGACGATGGCACGATCGAGACCCGTCATCTCACAGATCAGCACCATTGTGGCTTTGACACAGTCATACATGGTGGAATCCAAGCAGCAATTCTCGATGAAGTCATGGGCGTCGCGGCTCAAGGCAGTCTTGGAGATGAAACATCAGATTTGGCCTGCGCTACAGCGGAAATGAACCTCCGCTATTTGAGACCGGCGTTCCTCGCTAAAGAGGTGACTGCTCGAGCGTGGGTGATAGATGTCGATGGCCGTGACATCTACGTGGAAGGCGTCTTGCTTTCCTCGGAAATGGTCGAAGTCACGACCGCAAATTCACGATGGCGCCAAATGCGCTACGAGCCGAAATGAATTAATCCGTTCATAACTTCACGGATCGGACCCCAACCTCCGATGCGAGGTGGGTCATGGGAACGTCGTGAGATTCATACGGTAAGTGATCAAAAATAAACTGCTCTGTAACTATCCCTACTCGCAAACAGTGATCAGGAAGTCGAGAAAGAAGTTCGTCATAATACCCCGCACCATGGCCCAGTCGATTCCCTTGGATATCAATAGCTAGAGCGGGTACAAGAGCTACTGAAATCGAGTCAAGGGGGAACTTTTCAGCATCTACGAGTGGCTGTATGAATCCAAATTTGTGCTGCTCCATAACTCCGTCTGCTCTATGAACGGTGAGTGGCCCCTGACCTGGAGTGCGGGTTGTAGCGAACCGTTCCCAACCCAATCTCTCCGCCAAACCGTCCAGTCGAATCTCTTCAGCCATCGCTCGATAAAATAAGATTGGGCCATCAAGTTGATCTAAGAGCTTCACTAAATGATTGATGACAATTACTTCGATAGCGGAGTCGACTTTGGTCCGAAGTGGACGCAGTTTTTTTCGCCACGCCTCTTTTGAAAATTGACTGTCAGAGTCAACCTCCACTGACATTTGCCTCCGCTGTTGCGGCGAGCGTCACCTCTTCGTCAGGATCTGCTAACCAGTTTTCCGGGAGAGCGACTCTGCGAGGCCCGCCAGTATGACTTCGTTTTACTCGAACACCCTCGGGCGGAAGTATTGCCTCAAAGTCAAATTCTTTAGTAATGGACTCCAATTCATCTAAGCCGCTTACAGCATGAAGACGTCTTCGAAGTTCTTTTCCTACGGGCCAACCAGCGACGTACCAGCCCGCGTGCTTCCGAAACCTGCGGATAACTGTGTTCTCATCCTCATCATAAAATTCGAGAAGGCGAGTGGCGTGATCGATCATTACTTTGGCAACTAATTCAAGTGTTGGTTGCGTAAATTGAGGTCCTTTGCCCTCTAAGACTGATACCAGGTCTGCGAAAAGCCAAGGCCTTCCTAAGCAGCCTCGGCCGATTTCGACTCCCGCCGCTCCGGTATGGCGGATCATGCGCACCGCGTCCCATGGTTCCCAAATATCGCCATTTCCGAAAACTGGGATATCGATGGTCTGGACTAGCTCTGCAATAGCATCCCAATCCGCGTGGCCGGAGTAAAGGTCTGCGGCAGTCCGAGCATGCAAAGTCACTCCAACACATCCGGACTCTTGGGCTATTCGTCCACTATCGAGAAAGGTCAAATGATCGTCATCGATACCTTTACGAAATTTGATAGTGACAGGTGTTTGCTCGGCTGCGTTGACTGCTGCTTCAACTATTGAACCCAAGAGTCGACGTTTGACGGGAATAGCTGCGCCGCCACCATTGCGAGTAACTTTTGGAGCTGGACATCCGAAGTTCATGTCGATGTGGTCTACGTCTAAACGGTCTTTGAGCATTCGAACAGCTGTAGCTACGTATTTAGGATCTGTTCCGTATAGCTGGATTGACTTGATCGGCTCATCTGCACCGAATTCAGCCAACTTCCAAGTAACTGAATTTTCCTCTACCAGAGCTCTGGCCGTGATCATTTGATTTACATATAGAGCTGCTCCCCAGCCTGAACATAATGATCGAAAAGGCCAATCTGTAACTCCGGCCATCGGTGCCAACACGACCGGAGTTTGCAAATTGATGGGTCCCAAGGCCACCGGAGAAACTTCCCCTGGTTGGAACATTTTTAGGTTTTCGTTGAGCGCACTCTTGTAAGGGTTCACGATGCCTTGTCTTGGTCCGGTGACATCAGGTCAATGCCAGCCTGCTTCAGCAGACCTGCCGTTTCTACCAAGGGTAAGCCGATGACGTTCGAATGACTGCCGCGAATACCTTTAACCAGCGTGCCTCCGGCCCCTTGAAGGGCGTAAGCCCCGGATTTGTCGAGAGACTCTCCCAAACTTAGATACCAATCAATCGTCCTCTGGTCTAGCTGAATAAATTCGACTTCGGTCTCAACAACCTCGACGGCCAAACATCCGTCAGACCAAACTGCGACTCCCGATAAAACTTGGTGCACTTTGCCAGATAATTTTCGAAGCATAGACCCGGCATTTCTAGGGCTAATTGGTTTGCCATAAATCTGGTCTTCCAAGACGACGCAGGTGTCTGCTCCTAGAACCACAGAGCCATTGATCGCCGATGCTTTTTGGGACGCAATCCTGCGAACATAGCTTTCAGCGTTCTCGCCGGGGGTCTGCGATTCATCGACATGGGGAGCGCGAACTACGAATGGGGCTCCTAGACAGGTCAACAGCTCTTTTCGACGCGGTGAACTCGAAGCGAGAATAAGTTCTCTATCCATATGAATATGTTGTCGGACCTGCAAGCCATAAATTGGCATAGGCGCAACAAATAACGAGACCCGTGCGAAATTAAGGTTCCTTTGACAGAACCGTTGCTGTCTAAATTGGTTACTGTGCGACGGTGGAATTCAATCTAGCTCGAGTGATCGAAGCGGTCGCCGAGGCCTATCCAGAGCGGGTTGCGCTTGTTCATAAGGGCACAGAGGTTGCATTCCCAGACCTAGTTCTTCGATATCGCACGTTAGGTAGCGCTTTTAGTGCCGCCGGTATCGGTTGCCAGACGGAACGCCCAAAGTTGCCGGGCCATGAAAGCGGACAAGACCACATAGCGCTGTATCTCAACAATGAGTTTGAATATCTCGAATCCATGTTGGGAGGTTGGGCAGCTCGCGCAGCCACATTCAACGTTAATCACAGGTACATGGCAGATGAACTTCTGTATCTCATGGCCGATTCAAAGGCAAAGGCGGTCATCGTTAATTCTGCTTACGCACCGAACCTCGAACAAGTGTTGCCTCAATTACCAGCCATAAAACTCATTGTTCAAGTGCCGGATGAGTCGAACAATGACCTAATCGACGGAGCGATCTTTTACAACGACTTTCTTCAAGGCCACGAACCGACAGATCTGGCCGAATGTTCTCCAGATGACTTGTATGTCCTCTATACAGGCGGAACCACCGGAATGCCTAAGGGTGTTCTTTGGAGAAATGCTGACTTCTTTGTGGGAGCCCTGGGTGGGCTAAATAGAAAACAAAACCGAGAATATGAATCGTATGAGGAAATAGCAGAAGCCGCCGGCAGAGGAACTCTGCGTTGGATGACAAGTGCCCCTTTTATGCATGGGGCGGCACAATGGATAGCTCTTCAAGCGCTTTCTATGGGTCACACTGTTGTGCTCCCTGATGTCACTGACCGTTACGACGCTTCTAGCGTTCTGCAAGCTTGTGAGCGTGAAGAAGTTGAGTTTTTGCAGATAGTTGGCGATGCGTTCGCTAGGCCTCTTTTGGATGCCTCGAAAACTGCGGGAACACAGCCTCGCTCACTTCGTTCGATAATTAGTGGTGGCGCAGTTTTGAACTCCGATTTAAAAGAAGAACTCAAACAACAGTTCTCTGGAGTGACGATCCGAGATTCAATTGGGTCGAGCGAAACTGGTGTTCAGGGAAGCAACGTAAGCACGCAAGAAAATAAGGCGAGTACCGGCGACTTTCTGCCTGCCTCGGGAAGCACCGTCGTTAACTCGGAAATGGATGCGATCGTTGAAGCAGGGTCAGAAGAGATTGGTTGGTTTGCAATGTCTGGCCGCGTTCCTCTCGGCTACTTAAACGATGCTGACAAGACTCAGAAAACCTTCCCTGTCATTGATGGGGTGAGATTCTCTGTTCCAGGGGACAGAGCTCACTTGCTTGCAGATGGCCGCATTCAGGTCTTAGGCCGAGATTCGGTAACTATCAATTCTGGTGGCGAAAAAATTTTTGCAGAAGAAGTAGAGAACGCTGTGAAGACTCACCCAGATGTATACGACGCTGTCGTATGCGGTCGTCCGAGTGCCAGATGGGGGAGCGAGGTAGTTGCCATAGTGCAACTAGTGGAACCTAAGAAAGATCTAGAATCGGAAATCATTGAACACTGCGGTAACCAGATTGCTCGGTATAAGCGACCGAAGTCAGTGATACAAGTTGAGCAAATTAAGCGGAGCCCGGCGGGTAAACCTGACTATCGATGGGCACAAGCGATTGCATTTGAATCGGCAACGGATTGAGCGACCACATACCAGATCGCGACGCGATCCAGAAGCGAACTGTCAGGGTCCTCCAACAGGGCGTGGTGCCCGGCGGCCTAGCTATGGGGACCTCGTATTCGGTGGCAGCGCTTCTGGGTAGCGAAATTACCGGCAGCGACACTCTGGGCGCTATTGCGGCGGTCGGTCTCAGCATTGGCCAGAGTTTTGCTGGAATTCCGGTAGCTGTTCTGATGGCGAAAAGGGGACGCCGTATTGGGATAGGTACGGCATATTTGGTGGGGGCAATGGGAGCGACCTGTGCACTATTCGCTGCACTGACAGAGACATATCTTTTGTTAGTAGTTGGAATGACTCTTTGTGGTTGTGGTCAAGCTGGAAATCTGGCTGCTCGATACGCAGGATCTGATCTGGCGACAGATCGCGATCGAGGTAGGAGTATCAGTCTGGTTGTTTGGGGGAACACTGTCGGGTCAGTTTTAGGCCCGACGGTGGGCTTGGGCCTTCGGTCGTTGGCAGGCACCTCCGAGGGCGGAAGCGGTTTCATCTTTTCTTATATGGTTTCGATCACCTTGTTTATCGTTGCATCGGGGGTCATTTTGAGGCGATTGCGACCTGACCCGCTTCTTCTGGTTGCTAACGCTAGTGATACTGCGATCAGAGGCCCTAGGTTCTCAGATTTAGGTCTTATTTTCTCGCACCCCGCTGCGAGAATCGCCTTGCTGGGAATGATGTTGTCGCAAGGCGTGATGGTTGGGGTAATGACGGTGACGCCGTTGCATATGAGAGATGGGAACCAGGAGCCACTCGTTATCGGTTTAATGATCTCGCTGCACATCGTTGGGATGTACGCCTTTTCTCCTTGGATTGGAAGAATTGCCGACCGTATAAGTAAGGAGCTTCTAATAGGAATTGGTGCGGTTATTACAGCGCTTGGTTCTGAAGTTGCCTCACACACGGACGCCTCTGACGTAGCAGGCCATTTCATTGGGCTCTTCCTGATTGGAATTGGTTGGTGTTCCTCGCTAGTAGCAGGAAGTGCATTAATGACCCAAGCCTTTCCCACCGAGGTTCGAGTCGCTACTCAATCCACTGCTGATGTGTTGATGACTGCTACTGGTGCTGCTGCAGGAATTTCATCGGGACTAGCCGTTGAGCAGCGCAGCTATCATGATTTGGCACACTGGGCGGCGCTCGTATCGGTGTGTCTGGCAGTTGTTGCCGCCATAGCGGTCATTCAAGGTGCTCGCGTCCGCGAAACTGTTACCCAAGACGATTAGTCAGGAGCAATATGGCGTTTCACCATGTCGCATACTCAACCAAAGACCTCGAAGCTACGAGACATTTTTATGAAGATCTCTTTGGGTTCCCTTTAGTTAACACGGAGTTTCATGATCGAGAAGACGGATGGATTAAGCACGTATTTTTTGACACAGGGAATGGTCAATGCATAGCGTTTTTCGCTTTTGAAAATATTGGTGAAACCGCTGACTGGGCGACGGATGTAAATGAAAGCCTCGGGGTGCCGGTTTTCATCAATCACGCAGCATTTGAAGCAACAGAGGTAATGCAAGAAGAGATTCGCCTTCGTATGCAATCTGAAGGTATTGAACCGACCATGGAGATCGATCATGGATGGTGCTACTCCTTGTATTATCTTGACCCAAACCGAGTCTTGGTAGAACTGTGTCGAGACACCACTGGAATGCCTGTGAATAAAGAGGAAGCAGCACGCTTGCTGGTAGCACCGATCGGGGAATCCAGCTGAGCAGATCGGTTGAACAGAAGTTTGTCGGTTTGCCGTCTCCGATCGTCGGGCGTGCGGGCGCTGGCGGTCACCCCTGCCAAGGGGTCTACCACCGACCTCGAGGTGGTTGGCCAGCGGTAGCTGTAATAGCTACCCACTACAACGTTGATTTTAGTGAACATTATCTTGCTGAGTTATGTGCAAATCGCGGCGTCGGGTTCCTTGGATGGAACACCCGCTTTCGTGGCGCTGAGCAGTACTTTCTGCTGGACCACGCAGTAGCTGAAATTGCTGTTGGAGTTCGATGGCTGCGAGAAGTGGCGGGCGCAGAGACGATTGTGTTGCTCGGGAATTCGGGTGGGGGTTCACTTATGGCTGCCTATCAATCTCAATCGATTGAGCCAAATCTCAAACCGGAATATGGGCGTAGCGAAATTGTTGCTTCCGCCATCGACGTTCCTGGAGCGGACCTTTATGTATCTTTGGCTGCTCACCCGGGACGACCTGAGGTGCTCACTAATTGGATGGACCCATCAGTCGGAAACGAAGGTGACTCCCTAAGCGTTATCGAGTCACTGGATCCCTTTGCCGAGGGCCGTGAAATCCCATTTACCGAAGATTTTGTTTCTAAATACCGTGAAGCACAGCGAGATCGTAATTATCGGATTACGAAGTGGGTTCGTGACGAAATTGATCTGATGGCCTCAGCTGGTCACCACGATCGGCTGTTTACCACCCCACGGCTCTGGGCAGATCTTCGAATGATTGACGGTTCGATCGATCCTAGTAACAGGAAATCACCGAGCTGCTACCTCGGTGATCCGCGAAGAGCCAACTACGGAATCTATGGTGTTGGTACAGTGAGTTCTCTGAGGACTTGGTTATCTATGTGGAGTCTCAACGAGTCACAATGCAGCGCCGCTCCTCATCTAGAACGAATCAACGTTCCTTCACTTGTCATCGATGCTGATGGTGACTCTGGCGTATTCCCGAGTGACACACAAGCTATTGTCGAGTCGCTTGGTTCGAAAGACTTAACAGCTCTGACGATCAGCGGAGATCACTACCTACGAGATCGCGAAAACTCTCGTGACGAAGTAGCTGATGCCATTGTGGAATGGATACAAGAACGCAGCTAGTGGAGCTGCCCACCGCACAGTTCCCTTAAGTTGTCTCGAGGAGGCCTTTTAGGGCCATGCCAATACCCGAACTTTTAGGGGGAGTGAGGGCAACAATTCGGGAGAGGTAAGAAACCGATATCTCATTGTTCATTACGGCGCCCGTGTCGACATCGGGGGGCTGATGATTCTCACCGCCCCAGGTCATCGAAACCCGGAAGCTTCCTTCCTCTTCTTTTAATGGTAATAATTCAATCTTTTCGATCTCGCGAGGCGGTTCTGCCCCTAGGTTTGTGAATCTCCAGCCTCTGATGTCGCTCAGGTCAAGATTTGGGACATTCACGTTCACGACTGGGCTATCCCCGATCTCATCTTGTAGCAGACCTTCTACAACCGAGCTTGCCACTTGGGCTGCAACATCCCACTTTTGGCTCTGGATCAAGTCATCCCAGCTTTGCCCTTCGCCACCAAAGCCCGAAACATGTTGACTCACTGCAAGGCTTGGAATGTTCGCATGTCGCGCAGTGAGGGCGGCCCCTACCGTTCCAGAGTGATATACCGAACGGCCGACATTAGCTCCGGGATTAATACCTGAAACGACGAGATCAACATCTCCGAATGCACCTAATCGCGCCAGCATTACACATAAGGCAGGCGGTCCAGACACCGTCCACGCAGTGCTAATTTCATCGATTTTCGTTGATCTGACTTCCGGCTCGCTGAGATGAATAGGGCCGATCGCAGCACCTGCCCCGGAATACTCGCTGTCGGGCGCAGCAATGAACACATCCCCGTGCTGTTGCATAGATCTCGCAAGAACGTGAAGGCCCTCGCTGTTAATGCCGTCGTCGTTGGTCAACATGATGCGCACAGGTATGAACCTATTCCTCATAGCTCTAATTAAGAAGTGATTTGAACAAACTTGCGGTTACGAATCCGTAAACACTACCCAGCGAGACGCGGGGGGAATCCGCCCTGTGAAATTGGGCTCCAGGAGGAGATAGAGAATCGAAGAAGTGATTTTTGCTGTTGAGTCATCGCTTCGCGATATTCCGCCCAGTCAGGGTGTTCGCCGCTGATCGCTCGAAAATAGTCGCAAAGTGGTTCCAGAGCCTCGGGTAGATCCAGCACTTGGATAGTGCCGTCGACCTGTACCCACTCGTTATTGAACTCGTCGCCCATAACCAAGAGTGAGCAGCTTGGGTTACGTCGAGCATTAGCTGTTTTGACCCGCTCTGGATAGGTCGCGATAGCTATTCGGCCCGCAGTGTCTAAGCCCATAGTCACCAATGACATTTGTGGCCTACCGTTGATTCGAGTCGTTGACAGCACACCTTTGTGTCGTGATCTTATAAAGTCGAGGAGTTCGTCACGCTCGACTGTTCTGTTAGTCGCAATCTTTCGGGCCATAGAGGATGAGATTAGATCTATGAACCAAAAGGTGCGAATGCTGCATACCTCTGATGTTCACATCGGTTATGCCAAAGGGCCCAATTGCGGCCAAAGTGATACGTGTCAATGCCCCGTTCTCGGGCTCGCTGCCGCTGTCAAAAGAGAGAACGCTGATATTTTACTTATTGCCGGTGACCTGTTTGATCATGCCCGATTACCAGATATCGCAATCACGAGGTCGCTTGAAATCCTGGCTGAAGCCGGCGTTCCTGTTGCAGTTATCCCTGGAAATCATGATGTCCATGACATGACTTCGTTGTGGACTAGGTGTGCCGATGAAGTCAAGAAAACAGGAATTTTCCTCCTTGACCGTCTCGAGGGGACTTCAGTCCGTTTTGGATCACTGGGCCTAACGCTATGGGGAAGAGCTATGGCCGAGCACGAACCGGGCTACAGGCCTCTCTTTAACCCACCGAAACGCCCCGATACCAAATGGTTCGTAGTAGCAGCCCATGGTCATCTCAATCTTTCGAGTGAAGATGCTTACCGGTCCTCGCCCATCACCTTTGAGGAAATATCTTCAACTAACGCCGACTATGTTGCGTTAGGTCATTGGCATGTTCCTACAGACGCCAGCCATGGATCTGTGACGGCCTGGTACCCAGGAACTCCCATGGGGATGCCGGGTAATGGCACGGCTGCACTAGTTACCTTTGGAGACGAGATTCGAGTAGAACATGTGCCGGTTATAGAGCCTGATAAGGGTTGTGTCTGAGCTTATTTATTGTCCGATTTTTTTCGATCAATGCGCCGCACCAGGGTCTCGTACTGGTCCATTAACTCTGATGCTTGGTCTTTTAGTTGGTCATGCTTTATGCCCAGTTCTTTGACCAAGTCTGGATTGTCGTAGGTGGAACTATCAGCAAGTAGGACCTGTATTTCAGCGAGTTTGTTTTCAGCCTGTTCCCAAGCTTGTTCTACCTGATTACGTTCCTTTCGGAGTTCCCTGGTTGCATCATTTGAACGGCTTCGGCGCCGTGCTTCATCTTTACGCGCCTCGCGGTCCTCCTTATGTCGATTTCCAGAAGATTCAGGCGTTGGCTTCGCTGAGCGCGGCTCTGATGGAGATTTCAACAAATCTTCGTTAACGCCGTCGTGCCAGGTTGCAGTTCCGTTTCGAACGACGATGAGAGCATCGGCCACGTTGCGTATCAGATGCCTGTCATGGGTAACCAAAATGAGTGTCCCCGGATAAGCGTTAAGTGCATCCTCTAAAAGGTCGCAGCTTGGTAGATCGAGATGATTTGTGGGTTCGTCAAGAATCAAAAGATTGACTGGGTTCGCCATTGTTATGGCGAGGGCCAACCGGGTACGTTCGCCACCTGACAAATCGCCAACTTTTTGATCGACCTGTTCGCCTCTGAATCCAAATCCCCCGAGAATAGTTCTCAGGTTTCGTTCCCCTGGATCTCCGATCGACACTTTGAACTCTTGTAAGACTGAGCGTCCCAGATCCATAACTTCGGTTAAGTGTTGGGCAAAGCTTGCATAATCAACTTTGTTACCCAGGCGAGCGACGCCTTCGGTGGCTTCCAGTTCGTCTAGAAGAAGTTTCAATAGAGTTGATTTTCCGGCGCCATTTGGTCCTACGAGTGCAACCTTTCTGCCTCGCTCAATGACAAATGAGACGTCACTCAGAACAATTTGATCACCGTAGGCAGCTGTCGCCCCGGCAAATTCAACCACGACCCTGGCTGATCGCCTCGGTTCGGGGAAGTCAAACTTGGCCTTAAGGTCTGCGACTTCTGGGACCTCAATTCGATCGGTCCGTTCAAGAGCTTTGACCCGGCTTTGAACTTGCTTGGCTTTGCTCGCTTTGTAACGGAAGCGCTCGATGAATCTTTCTGTTTCGGCAAATTTACGACTTTGCTGCGCCGCAGATGCTGCCATTTGAGTTAAACGAAGTTCTCGAGCTGCAACAAAATCAGAAAATCCGCCAACGTATTCGTGGCTTGAATGCCCATCAAGTTCGATCACCCGATTTGCTATGCAATCAATAAAGTCGCGATCGTGGCTGACGAAAAGAATACAACCACTCCAGGTAGAAAACTGTTCTTCAAGCCAAGCAACAGAATCAACGTCCAGATGGTTTGTCGGTTCGTCAAGAATTAAAATGTCAGGTTCAGAAAGAAGTAGTCGAGCTAGAGCGACCCGCATTCGCCAACCACCGGAAAGTTCGCGCGTATCTCGATCCATCTGTTCTTGATCGAAACCTAAGCCTGCAAGTATGCGTTGAGCCTCAGCTTCAATCGCGTAGCCGCCCAGCTGCTCAAAACGACTTTGGAGATTTCCGTATTCCTCCAACAATTGGCCTTGATCGGCCTCGTGGCTTTTTGTTAAATCCTCTTGTAATTCGGCCAGTCGTTTTTCGATACTGACAATGTGTGATGCTCCTTGGAGAGTGACTTGAACCGCAGAACCGACGAGTTCCTCTTCGAGATCTTGAGGCAAGTATCCGATTGAAAGATCGACTGGTCGGTGGACCGTTCCAGAGTCGGGATCTTGCACCCCTAACAAAATTTCAATCAAGGTGGTTTTGCCGACTCCGTTACTTCCGACGAGCGCGATTCTCCTCCCCGACGACAACTGCAGACTCACGTTTTGGAACAACTGTCTGGAGCCTTGCTCTTTACTCAGAGCGGTAGCAGTCAGCACACCGAGAGACGCTATCCAAGATCTCTGTGATTAAGCGCGGTCATTGACCTGACTTTTGAGGTGCTTTGATCACAAATGATGCGAGCATTGCGAGCGCTGGGACAAGAGCTAAGAAGTAATTCAGGGTGACATAATCGCCCGTAGCCCTAAATCCGAGGGCCACTATTAAGGGTCCAATAGCTGAAGCACCCACCCCAAAGGCTGTTGCTACGCCCCTAATGGCGCCGATATTTTCAGTGCCGAACCATTTGGGATATAACGCAGAAGTAAGCGCGCGGATTGAACCACCGTTGACTCCAAGCAATAGGGAATACAGTGCGGCGCCAAGGCCAGGACTGACCCACGAATAGCTCAGGTGAGCACCAAGTAGGGAAGCCTGACAAGAGAAGAGCAGGAATTTTCCGGACACACGGTCGGTCAGCCAAGCCCAGAGAAAACCTGCGGTGACAGTCCCAACCATCTGAGGAACAAATACTGCTGCAGCTTCAGCTGTTGTCAGCCCAGCCGCTTCCATCAAAGCAAAGTGATGGAAAGTTACTCCCGTGATTAAGGCTGAAGATACGACCATCACTCCGGTCAGCACCCAAAATGCGTTTGTCGATATGGCTTCTTTAACTGTGTAGTGATCTGCGGATGTGTTGGTCGCACTTGCCGAGAAAGGTCGACCGTCGGGTCTTTGCCCGATTGACTCAGGTCGATCCTCCATCCAACGCAAAGTCGCCGGCACCAAGATTAGAAAAATGCAAATGGCAGTAATTACCCAAGCCCAACGCCAACCAAAATTTTCGATTAGCAAAGTCAAAGCAAGGGGTCCGAGCGACATGAGACCCGCTGATGCGGTCATCGAAAGGCCAAAAGCGAGGCCCCGCTTCTGATCGAACCAGAGAGCGATGCTTGTCTGCCCGACCAAACTCAAGGCGCCTTGCCCCAGCATCCGGATGCCTATAAAACCGACAGTCAGCATCCAAATGTGACGGACGGTTCCCATATAGGCGACCGCTACACAGAAGGCGACGGTGATTAAGACCATTGTTTTTCGGACTCCCGTCCGATCGATCCACCTGCCTATGGCTGGCATGGCTAATGAGCCTGAGATAGTGCCTATCAAGTAAGCGGTCGATAAAGAAGTGGCGCTTATGGCTAAGTCGCTTGTCAAGTGATCAGCAAAAGAAGAGACGCCTATTGTTTGACCCGGAAGAGTTAAGGCGATCGCTAAGGTCGAGAGTCCAAGTAGACCCCAGCCTCTGAACGGCTCTGCTTTGGTGGCCTGAGCCACCTAACTAGCCAAACAGATTCAAAGCTGCTGAGCCGAGAACCCCACCGTCAGTGACAACTTCTTGGTTTAAATTAGTTGGGTGTAGCCCCGTCGCCGCTCCGGTGGTAACAACACTTCCAGAAGGAAGAGTAAGACCGCGTTTGTTGAGATGGTTACACAACCAGGCCAGAGACTCGTACGGATCTCCTAAGACTTCAAACCCAGTGCCAACTGCGATCTCCCTACCGTCAATCAAAGTTCGAAGCTGATGACCAGTTAAATCTGGAACCTTGTCAGGTTCTGACCCTGGTCCTAAGACCAAGCCAGCATGCAAGGCTCCGTCAGCTACTAAAAGAGCAGGGTCAGCTGCGAAGTTTTCCTCAAACCTGGAACACACCAGTTCAATTGCTACGTGGACTGTTGAAACCATCTCCCTAACGGTTAACGCAGTCATCGCTGGGCCCCCTGGTCGAACCGTCAAGCCAATAGTGAAAGCAAACTCAGATTCCAGCCCTGGTTGGTGATGGAAGCCAGACAAGTCCACTTTGTCACCGGACTGGAAGATCGTTCGCTCGAAAACCGGCCCGCAGATCGGGGCTTTCACTCCCAATTTCTCCTGACTTGCCGCACTGGTGGCCCCTACTTTCCATCCCAGGGAGGGGGAGTCAATCAGATCGCTGAGTTGATTTTGTGCTTCATAAGCTGCGGTCGCTGATGCAGGGCTATCGACTTCGGAAGGCTTAACGGTTTCCATAGTTAGTCGAGCGTGGGCTAGGGCAACTGGTAGAGGAAGATTCACCAACTTCAAGGTACCGTCCCCGGACTTTCGAAAGTTGCTAACTACGTCTCAACTTGTCTATCTGTCTTCTTTCACGTTTGGTAGGACGACCAGATCCTCGTTCGCGTTTTGCAACTGGAGTCACAGCGTTTGGTTGTTCGATGCAGGTAGGCGCAGGAGTGTGATCAAGGTAGTAATCGAGAGCGACGGCTGGACCTACACGCTTTTCTAATGTTTGAACAACTTCCAAGACTTTAAGAACACTGCTCGTTTTGACTGTTACTCGGTCACCTGATTTAACGTTTGAAGACGGCTTTACAACTGCATCGTTAACTCGGATAGCGCCCCTAAGACATGCTTCCTTAGCCAAAGAGCGAGTGCGGAATATTCTTACTGACCAAAGCCACCGATCGATCCGACATGAACTTTTGGTCACTTTTCGATTTAACTGATCTGAGGAGCGATGTTGGTCATAAATTCACTCAAAGCTTCAAGTCGACCTTCAACTCCTCCGCGGGCCACTGGGTCAACCAAGATATGGCTGACACCGATTTCTTGCACCTGACTGATGGTGTCCACCATCTGGTCTGGAGAGCCTGCAATGGATTTGAATGGCTCCATCGTCTCATCAGGGTCGAGAAACATCCGAAGTGAAAGATCAAGACTCTCGGGTTCCCTTCCGATCGCTTCACACTCTTCGCGAATTTGACGCCACTCATCTTTGACGGTGGCGAGAGGTTCAAAGGCTGCATGAAACGCGTGACCAAAGCGAGCAGTCCGGCGAAAGGCTGCCTTGCTATTTCCACCGACCCATACCGGAACAGGCTTTTGGACAGGCTTCGGTTCGAATCGGACTTCAGGAAATGAATAAAAATCGCCGCTATAAGAAGGTGTCTCGTCATTAAAGAGGGTTTCGAAAATTTCAAGTTGTTCGTCTGACCGTTTGCCTCGGTTGTCCCACGGCATACCAAGTACTTCTGCTTCCTCTCGCATCCATCCCACCCCGACCCCCAAGATCAAACGGCCCTCAGACACGACGTCAATTGTGGCCAACTGCTTTGCGGTAGCAACAGGCTGCCGATAAGGAAGAATCAGAACTGTGAACCCGAGCCGAAGGTTCTCGGTACAGCCCGCCACGAATAAGAGAGTTCCAATAGGGTCAAGCCATCCAAGGCCGGAAGGTGCAGGGAACGACCCGTCGCTGCTATATGGATATTTCGAATCGAAACTTGCTGGCCAACAAACATGATCGCTTACCCAACCCGAATGGACTCCTAATTCGTCTGCCCTTTGAGCGAAATTCATTAATGAACTTCTGCTGACGTCGCGACCCAGATGCGGTAGATGCACTCCCCAATCCATTCCGCCAAATTATCGGTTTCTCGTCTCCTTTGCGATTATGTGACAAGTCGGCCATAAACGGCGACAAAATTAGTGTTTGTGCTTTGAGACGCCTAGCGTGCTGCCAGTCGACTAGACGAACGTTTAGTTGAAATACTTACATAACATAGAGGGGGCTCCAGATGGAGATTCGACGCAATCTATTGCGTCTGCTCGCAGTTCTGTTCGCTTTCGCCATGGTGGCGGCAGC
>CENZ01204190.1_pt1 | contig 42371 bp, 37 predicted proteins | sample 361341 | NCBI WGS metagenome assembly CENZ01 (sample SAMEA2619782, study PRJEB7988) | marine metagenome | biome: marine biome (ENVO:00000447); feature: deep chlorophyll maximum layer (ENVO:xxxxxxxx); material: "saline water (ENVO:00002010), including plankton (ENVO:xxxxxxxx)" | depth 50 m
TCACCGCATCATGAGCGGTGGTTTCTATTCGTTGATGAATTTGACCCACATGAACCCTTCGATACTCCCCCACCATGGTCAGGCATGTATTTTGATGAACCCTGGGATGATGAATGGATTATCTGGCCACCATATATTGATGGGGGCGTTACCGGTGGAGTCATTACGGAGAAAGAGGGGCGACACATCCGTGCCAATTATGGTGCCAAGCTATCAATGATTGATCACTGGTTCGGTCGCATCCTTGACACCTTCGATGATCTGAACTTATGGGAAGACACAGCACTGATTGTTTGCACCGACCATGGCCATTACCTCGGTGACCAACGAGAAGGAAGAGATATTTGGGGAAAACCCGGAGTGCCACAATATGAACCGTTAGGACATACTCCCCTTCTTATCTCTTGGCCCGGCGTTGATGGAGGGTCAACTATAAATGCATTAACCACCAATGTAGACTTGTTTGCGACATTGGCTGACATCTTCGATGCTCAGGTCGGTCATCGAACTCATGGATCGTCTCTCAAACCATTACTTGCCGACACTTCCTCGTCAATAAGGGATTGGGCGATAGGTGGCGTTTGGGGTAATTGGATACAGATAACGGACGGGAAGCACAAGTACGCACGCTCAGCTGTCGAAAGCAATTACCCTATCTCTATTTATTCCAACAGGTGGTCAACAATGCCGATCCATTTTAACGGCATTGTGGGCATGCCGCCCCCCGACCAGCGAGCCTACCTTGACAAAATGCCCGGCACAGACATTCCAGTGCTTCGACAACCCTTTGAACAAGGAGATCAAATGCCCATCTGGTCTTTTGGAGATCAATCAGTTGACAAACATTATCTGTTTGACATCACGATTGACCCTGACGAACAAGAAAATCGCGCGGGAGAAAAGTTGGAAGGCGAGATGCTTGAAATGCTACGCTCGGCATTGCTAGCCGTTCAGGCCCCTACCGACCAGTTGCAAAGAATTGGGCTTAACTAAAAGATGGACCTAACCCATGTGGGTGTACGGCAATTCGGGTATGTCGTTCCGTATCTGTTGAATCTGCAATTGCTGCGACTGCTCCTTCAAGATCAACATGCCCTGTCTGCCAAACGCTAACATCAATCTTTCCTTTCGATATGGCGGATAGGGCATTGGAGTAATCGCTCGCAATTGGTGAACCACCGAATTGGACGTTAAGTCCTTTGGTGTGAGCAGATGCAGTGAAAAATATGTCATCTTCTAAATTTTGTCCGGCGACGATAATTCTTGATGACCATGGGGCCGTAATAAGGATTTCTCCGAGAACACCAGTCGCACCAACGCACTCGACAATCACACATCTTGTTCCCAATGCAACACCTCGGGCCCAAACATCTATTGGGTTTTCCTCTTCAGGGTCAACGACTATATCAGCTCCCATTTGGATAGCCATTTGTCGTCGAAATGGTGACAGGTCTGCTGCGACGATTGGACCTATCCCTTTTTCTTTAAATGCTGCTATGACTGCGAGCCCTATAGCTCCGCAACCAATCACTATGGGGGCTTCCCCGTCCTGCACATTTGATATTCTTGCGTATTGAATTCCGACTGAAAGGGGCTCCATGAGTGCAGCGGTTTCGCTAGGCATTTCATCCGGCACAGGCAGAATCAAACTTTCGCTTAAAGCCATGTACTCTCCAAAACCACCCGGGTACTCATTTGAATATCCGAGTACAGCAAACCCGCTATCACTAAAGACTATAGGTTGCGAAACTACACGGTCACCTATTGACAGGCTGTTTGAGATGTTAGAGCCAATTTCAACGATTTCACCACAGAACTCGTGCCCGAGGACAATATCCTCGTGAGGGTCAAAATCGAAAGGGCCTCCGTGCTCTCTAGACCATGTAGCAAGTCGCTCTGCATGATGAACCATATGTAGGTCACTTGCACAGATACAGCAACAAAGAGATTTGACTATAACTTGCCCGCTTTGTGGGGTCGGGTCTGGGACATGGTCAATGCGTAACTCCCCAGATCGCAAAACCATAGCCTTCATAGCACCCTCCCCTTAGATCTAAACATGGATGAACTCATATCGCAACCAAACAATACGAATCCCAGTGTTATCCCAATTGCATAAATAGTAGCTGTGAAGGAGAATGGACTTGGAGATTAGAATGATGGACGCAGAGCAAAAACCTCTTATTGGAAAAGTTGCTTTGGTGACTGGTGGAACTTCCGGCATAGGTAAAGTCACGGTAGAAGTGTTGTGCGAAAATGGTGCTGCCGTTGTTTTCATCGGTCGGCGAAATGAAATCGGCTCAGAATTCGCAGATTCGCTCATGGAGAAAGGGTATGAAGCTAAGTTCCTTCAAGCTGATTTACGTGAAGTTTCGGAAGTTGAAAGTGTGGTTGAAGAAACAGTAGCGACCTTTGGAGCTCTAGATATTGCTTTTAATAATGCTGGAGTTTTCGACAGCAGTTCACTCTTTCATGAATATGATCACACATCGTGGGATAGCCTAATCGCTTCCAATCTCTCTTCAATTTTCTATTGCATGCGCTCAGAGATAACGAAGATGTTAGAGAATGCCGGAGGGGTTATTATTAATAATGCTTCTATTGTCGGCCATAGAGGAACTGAAAGAGCAACACCTGGTTATGTCGCGAGTAAGCATGGTGTAATTGGTTTAACTCGACAGGCTGCACTGCAATACGCTAATGCTGGTATTCGCGTTAATTCTGTCTCACCTGGGCCAACTCAAACCGAAATTCAGCAATCGTTAGTTGATCAAGGCCCAGAAGCTGTAGCGAGCCATCTTTCGTCTCTAAACCCTAGGGGCGCTTTCGTTAGCCCTGAAGAAATAGCAAATGTCGTCCTCTATCTTGCGAGCGAAGCCCCTAAGATGCTTACCGGTCAAGATATAGCTGTCGATGGTGGACAACTCTTTAAATTATGAGGTGATTGGATGAAAGTACCTTCTTGGTTAGGAGTAATTAGGCAAACAGCGTTTGTTGTAGATGATATTGAACGCGAAGCAAATCATTGGGTTAACTTCAATGGCATCGGGCCCTGGTTTCTTTACAATGTTGATATAGCGGACACAACGTATCGTGGAGAAACTGTTCGCATGAAAGCACGAATGGGTTTGGCGCAAAGCGGCACTCAGCAGATTGAATTGATTGAGCCATCCTCTGAACCTTCTATTTACACTGAGTTCCTCGACTCAAACCGTAGAGGAATCCACCATGTATGTTATTGGGCTGAAATTGCTGCAGCGAGAGAGCATTTCCAATCGTTAGGTTGCGAACAGGCACAATACGGGACAACGAGAAATGGAAATGAGTTCCTCTATATGACAGGGACGGAGAATATTCCTTTCGTCGAGATAGTCGACCCCAATCAATCTATGGCTACTTTTTTTGACCATGTCGAAACAAGCGCTCATAATTGGGATGGTTCAGACCCTGTGAGATTCTTGTGATTACGAGCAATGAAGAACTCCTGATTGTCCACCAAATTACTTTTATAATTCATGAACAAGCTCGGTTAGCTGATGAAAATCGACCTGTTGAACAAGCGGCATGTTTTACTGAAGATGCCATAGCGAATTATTACGGGGAAGAGATCCATGGACGAGAGAAGATATACAACCTTTTGCTTCCTGCTCTCACAAAGTGGATAGCGAGTTGCCATAGCATCAGCAACGTCCAAGTAACAGTAAATGATACTGAGAGCGCTACTTCCTTATCGTACGTTCATGCTTGGCATCGAGTAGATCCAACTGGTGAAGACGATTACGAGGTACGTGGTCAGTATCATGATGAATGGATTCGATCTGAAGTTGGCTGGAGGATATCGAAACGTACGTTCCTAACTATGGCGGCTACTCCCCCTAGGCCAGATGCACCGGGCATCAATCGATTAGCTTAATGATTTAACTGCCAGTCGCTATATGTTCGTTGATAACATCGTGAAACCTTTGCACTCGACTTTCTTGGCCGGATAGTGTCACACCGGAATAGCCGCGCGAAGCGAGACCAAGTTGCTGGCCGGTAACGATACTTAGGTCTTGGTCCGCTATACGCCTATTCATAAGGCGTTCTCCATATGTGAAAAACTGTCGCTTTTCTCCTTCATGCAACCATTCTTTTCCGCCGAGACCTTCGAGATCTGCATCACTTTCGCTGCCTTTCGCCCCGTAAGTAAAATTGTCATAAAAACATTTCGTTGGGTCAGTTGAGTGCGGACGCATTCTTTGCATTGACACATATTCACATCCTGCGTAACTAATAGTGATATTTGGAAAAATATTATAATGATATGCATCTGTTAGCTGGTCATCATGCAGATCTGCGATCTTGTACCCTCGTTCTATCGCTCTTTCGCGCTTAGCTTTTTGTAAAGCTAGCCTTGTTTCGTATTCACGCCCATGGAAGTCCTCTGGGCTTAGCCCCCAAGCTAAGAGCATTGCTGACAACTGTTCATCAATTACAAGATTCTTAGACTGCAAAGATTTTGCCGGAGCCCCCATTTTAATAGCCATACGGTTATGGCCTTCATCACACCAGTCAAATACGCATTGTTTGTAGTCGTGTTCAATCCAATACTCTCCTTGAGGGTGCACTGTTGGAAGGTGGTACGATTCGCATGAATTATCTTGAGGTACTTTCCAATTACAATCGACTGCGACCGTTGCGGCTGAAGTTCGGGCCCATTCATCACTATGATAGTTTTCCCAATCATCCCAAACCGGACCTAAATATTGTTGCAAAGTTACCGGATTCTCGTTCATAGTGATAAAGATGAAACCAGCGTGCGTCTCATTTCGGACTTCGCCCAGCCGAAGGTTATCAGTACCTTTCTTTCCTTTTTGATTTGCGGAATTTAGAAGCATTTCGCTTTCACCGGAAAGATTCCAAACCAAAGCACACGATGGACATCGTATATCTTCAATATTTCCCTCTGGTTCCATAACCAGTCGGGAACCACGGTGTTGACATACATTATAAAAAGTTCGAACACTCCCATCGTTTTGTCTGAGAATAAGAAATGACTCCGGTCCAATCTCTTCAACTAGAAAATCCCCAGATTGCGGTATTTCCGATGTACGTCCAACAAGTAGCCAGACCTTTGTCCAAATGTGCTCCCACTCTAATTGCATGAATTGAAGAGCCGTGTATCGTTCGCCAGTAATAGGTGTCCCAACTAAATCTGGATTCTTCCAACGGTTGCTTTCAGCGTATCCCATTATGGTTTTCCGATAATCGTCACTTCACCCATCGTGCCATTTACTTCTATGACTGTGCCATCTTCTATTCGTTCAGTAGCATCTTCAACAGAAACAACGCATGGTATCCCCAATTCACGACTTACAATAACTGCGTGACTAACTTGCCCACCTACATTAACTACTACCCCATCAACAGCAAGAAAAAGAGGTGTCCAGGCTGGGTCCGTCAAAGGAGCGACCATAATATCTCCTGGGAGTAAATCAGGTGGATTCGTTGGATCTCTGACTATTCGAGCTCTACCTTGGACAACTCCGGGGCTTCCTGCTGTCCCCGGGATCGTATCTCCCTCCAAAGCCGTTGCTGTTACTCCTTCACTAGCTTTTACCCATTCAGTCAAAGGTGGGATCACGCCATCTCGAATAAAAAACGGGGGCGTCAAATCCCACAAACGCTTCCAATCAGCGTACCGTTCTTCCAGAATTTCCGTGAAGCTTCTAGGGTCAGCTATAAACCCCTCTAGTTCCTCATCAAGGAGCATAAATATGTGTTCGAGGGCTCCGATATTCCCTTCTGTAGTGTGCCTTCTCCCAAGTTCACGTATCCCCATTCTGCTTTCATGGAGAACTCGTACAAGACTAGTTTTTGCTCTTTCTCGAAAAACCATTTGGTTTCCGCCAACTAATGCCCCCTCAAAAACGCCTGATAGTTCTTCATCCCCTATTTCATTTAGTTTGGACCGCACACTTGCAATTAAATGTTCGCGTTCTTCACTTGACTTTTGCGCCCCTATCAAAGGATTTTTGTCATCATTTTGTCTTCGCACCTGGTCAATCGTTTTCAAAGGAATGTCTGGATCTGTTTCCCATGTTTGCGCACTTAATTCCCATTCGTTTGGTCCTCGAGAGCCATAATTAAAAATAAAATCTGCAAAGTCTTTGATAAATTGCAAACTTGGTGACGATGTTAGAGCGCCAACTCTTTCAAGAAGACCGTCTATTCCCTCATCAAAAGCTTCAGTTAAGTCTTTATTATTGCGAACAAGTCGTGATAAATCCCAAAGGGCAAAAGAGGGGGCTGCTGAATCTACATCTCCGAGCCCAGCCAGAACGCGCATTGGCATTGTAGGGTCATCTATTGCTTCAGCTACAACTGCGAACATACCTGGCGGGATCGCGCTAGATGTAGCTGCAACCATTTGGTTTGTTGTGAATTCTCGTATCAAAGGATGCAAGTAACGGATTCTCTCTACAATCTCGGTTTCAGATAACTGCTCTAACGCTGGTCTTTCTATTCTGATCTGCTCAGCTAGTTTTTTTTCAGCATCAAGTTCTGGCCATTCTGTGGTAGTGAGTACAAATTGCATGTGTGCGTCTATTTTTTCTTGAAGGTGTGGTTTCTCGTCCAAAGGGTGCGGTTCGTAGGGAGGAGTATCTGGTCGGTCACCGAAAAAAGCTAAGTCAAGTTGCTCAACAGTAATAGCTGGATTTCTGACTGCCTGCATTCTGACACATGACATGTTGATGTAGAAATAACCTCCAAAAAATGTGACCATTTCTGGTTTTCCGTCTCGGTAATCATCTCTTTCATAGGCACCCATAACTATTGAAGCTTCTTGAAAGCCATGCCCTATGGCATTATCAAAACCATACGTTTGGCCGAAGGGGCTAGCGGGAGTTGGTAACACTTCCCCAGCGTTTGCCCGAGTACAATGCGGGTATCGTTCGCTTGGTGGGTGATCGGTAAACCACTTCTTTTCCATAGTTTCCTTTCTAGGGTCGCTGCCCGTGAATGTATTGATCAATGACCTGATGAAACCAACTGATTCTGTCTTCTTGGCCGGATGCTGTTGCTCTCGTAAATCCGCGTGACCGAAGACCTAACTGCTGGCCTGTAGTAATAGCGACGTCTTGATCTGGGATTATCCCCATTGGCCTATCACCATAGTTAAAAAATTGCTGTTCAGAGTTCTCACCATCAACACGCACATTCGTTTGAGCTCGTAGCAGATCTTCACCTTCTGATGGCGTAAATGCGTAATACCAATGATCAAAAACACATTGTTCAGGGTCAGTTGGGTGAGGCGTCATGCGTTGAAGAAGAACGCCGTCAGCTCCAAAAGTTAATGAGCAGTTAGGAAATACGTTATACATATGTGCGTCAGTCAGTTGTTCATCGCGAAGGTTTTCGTAGTGGTCATGGCCTCGTTCTTGGCCAATGATTCGCATTTGTTCTTGCAAAGCTTTTCTTGCGCCTAGAGGTTGTTCTTCATAGTCACTAGGATTCAATTTCCAAAGTTTAAGCCTGTCCGCTAATCCTTCGGTAAGCGGTGGGTTGCTACCGTACTGGGTTGCTGACGGGGTCGCTCCCAACATAATCATGCGACTGTGGCCTTCTTGACAGATATCAAAAGTTGAAGTTTCATAATTTTCTTCATGCGATTCGCGTAGCTGAGGGTGCACTGTAGGTAAATGGTATGACTCGCAAAAGTTGTCCTGCAGAACTTTCCAATTGCAGGGGACATTTACAGTCATTGCAGTAAACCGGCGCCATTCGTCAGGTGTATAACGCTCCCAATCTTCGCATATCGGACCAAGATAGTCGCGTAACGGCATGCATTCAGGGTCCATATTTACCCAGATGAAGCCCGCGAAAACATCGCACTTAAGCTCAGTGAGTGTTACATGTTCACAAGGGTTCCTAGGGAAATCTTCGGGATCTTGAGCTGAAACAAGTTTTCCGTTCGGCGCATATTTCCACCCATGATAAGGGCATGCGAATGTCTCTACTTCTCCATCTTTAGCGAATGTGAGCCGTGATCCTCGATGTTGACAAACGTTGTAGAAGGCTTTTATAGAATAGTCCTCTTGGCGAACCATAATTATTGATTCGGGGCCTACATTCTCAACCTGAAAAGAATTGGGTTCTGAGATTTCTATTTCACGTCCCATCAATAGCCAAGATTTGACCCAGACCGTTTCCCATTCCTGTTCAGAAAACTCTTTTGATGTATAACGTTCTCCGTTCAACAAATGAGACTTTACAGAAGGATTATCCCACCTAGGGGCAGGTAAAGAGAGATCATCCGATAAACGCTGCTTTGTAGCTTTCTTGAACATGATTCCCCCTGACTAAAGTCTACATGCCTCTCTAATCATGTCGTAATCGCCTATAAACGAAAAATGAGTTAGTTTACTAGGAGCATTCGTTGTATTGAGGAGGATTCATGGGTGTTCGTAGAGTAGTTACTGGCCATAACGATCAAGGGAAGTCAATTTTCGCGAGTGATGAAGTCGTGGAACCCATTACGGTAGATATGTTGCCTGGTGCGGAGTGGTTTACTTTATGGGGAGGAGATGAAGCCCCTACATTTCCTGATGATGGAAGCGTCCCAGACTATAAAACCTACTTCCCTCCGTTAGGAGGATTTCGGTTTGGAATCTTCACTGTCCAACCCGAAATGGAAGGCTCGATGCTTCCAGAGAACTTTGATATTCAAGCGGCCTTCGCTGAAGCTGAACATAAGTTGCCAGGTATGGTTGATCATCTTGAAATGGAAAATTTAGGAATGCATACTACTGACACGGTTGATTATGAATTCGTTATCTCCGGTGAAGTCGTTCTTGAGCTCGATGATGGCGCTGAAGTGACGCTTAGGCCTGGAGATACTGTTGTTCAGAATGGTACTCGTCATGCGTGGAGGAATCGAACTGATAAGCCGGCGGTTCTCGTTGTTGTTCTGGTTGGGGCGAAACGCGCGTAACGAAATCATGGGCTTAGAACACAAGACGGTTGAGGATTCTGAAGATGAACTTTTGGAAATTCTTGACCGTGATGGTGGAGTGATCATTGAAGGGATCCTCAACGATGAGGACCTTCATGAGGTTAGGTCTGATCTTTCTCCGTATGTAGATGCTTCTCCGACAGGTGAGAACCTTTTTTGGGGTTTTGAAACTAAGCGGATTGGGGCGTTGATGGCCCGTTCACCGAAATGCCGTGAATTAGCTCTCCATCCGCTTATCAACTCTTTATGCGGAACGTATTTGGCACCGTATTCAAATGGGTATCAATTGCATTTCACTCAAGCTATATGCATCGGACCGGATGAAGACCAGCAAGTCTTGCACCGTGACCGTGGTGTTTGGGGCGGATACGTTAACCGTTCAATTGAAACACAATTCAGCACCATATGGGCTATTTCTGATTTCACAACAACGAACGGGGCAACGCAAATAGTTCCCGGTTCACATAAATGGGATAAAGACCGGCATCCCAACGATGATGAAATCGTTCTTGCAACAATGCCTGCTGGGTCCATAATGGTTTACAACGGGTCCGTTATGCACGGCGGTGGGAAGAATACCACTCATAACGATTACCGTTTAGCCGTACTGCTGCATTACACCCTCACCTGGTTACGGCAGGAAGAAAACCAGTACCTTTCCTGCCCACCAGAAATAGCCAAGGAGCTCTCCCCCGAACTCAGAAACCTGATGGGTTACACACAAGGCGGCCCCGTACTTGGTTACTACTCAACCCCTGGGCCACCAGGCGAAGGATTTGAACTTGCCGGACCAGAAACACTGTTTACGTAGATTGAATGACAGAATTAGTTACCGGCCATTCGCCAGAAATCCCCTTTCCTTCTTCTACATCCTGGAAGACACGACACAAATTGTTCAACGCTTCCATCTCAGGAATTGTTTTTGGCTGCGTATCTATGAGATCTTTTGCACCAACTACTACCGCTAAACACTGGGCTCTGCTGGCAGCAACATTTGTTCGATTTGGCATAAAAAGAAAGTCCGTACGACCAGCTGGAATTTCTTCTTTATTTGAAGAAGTAAGGGAGTAAATAACTATAGGTGCCTCTTGCCCTTGGAATTTGTCTACAGTCCCAACGCGAACACCCGAATGACCTTCACTCATGAGTTCGGAAGTTAACATTCCGAGTTGTTCGTTAAATGGAGCGACGACCATAAAATCACTCTCAGCCACTTTGCGTTCTATATCTTTACCGTCAGAAGAATCCTTAAACGTCATCGTCAAGAGATCTTCAACGATTTCAACGACTTTTTCAGCTTCCATCTTCGAAGATCGCGAACACTCTTCATGTTCAACCTCAGAAAAGTATAGCCCGTTTCGTATTCCCAGTATTTCTCGCTTGTTACAGATTTCTTTTTTCCAGTCCAAGTCATGGTCGTAGAATTGTTCGGAGATATACGTTGTCACTTCTTCGCGCATCCTCCATGTAGTATCCAGATAAAAACCTTTAGATGAATCAACATTTTTATCTTTACCGATCAAATATTCCATAATGCTGAGACCCGCCCCACCTTCATGGCTAGCCTTCACCACTTGCGGAAGTTGTTTAGGATCCCCAAGTAGCACAATATTTTTTGTGGTATGGGAAATAGCGAGGGCTTCCGCCAAAGAATACTGTCCGGCTTCATCAATAAATATGTAGTCAAACTTAAAGTCATCTCCATAACTATCTGACCTACAGGCTTCTCGCATTTCTGAATTAACGAGGAACCATGAAGTCGTCGCAAGTAGGTGTACGTCGCTGTACAAATCAATTCCTTTCTCAGGCCCATCAGGCAAAGATACATTTATCTCAGCTTCAGGGTCTGTGTAGAACCATTCCGGCTCAGTACTTTCTGTGTCATCATTTTTTCCGAATTTAATCTTTCTCCTCTTCTCACCGTTTGGCGTCTTTGTCGCATCTAAAGAAAATAATGATTTATTTCTTTGCTTAAATATTTTCTTAGGACCTTTTCTGTGAAGGAGTAGAATTTCTCTATTTTTTAACTTAGATTCAGCATCCAAGTCTTCTACTAGCCGATCAATGGTTGCTTCAAATAGATTGTTGATAGCTTCCCAACTCTGAGCGACGATCGCTATGCGGGGCTTATTCGTATCTTCGCTCAATAATCTACTGACGAGATGCGAACCTAGAAAAGTTTTACCAGTTCCGGGAGGTCCCTGAATTGGAAGATAGGACCTCTCCAAATTCTCCACAGCTTTCAAAGCTGGTTCGATAAAATCCCCTTTATCATTGGCGCAGAAATGATTCACCCCGACAGCCCTAGGAGCATTATTATTAATTATTTCTCTTGCCACCGATGGAACATCATCGTTGAGGTAGTCGTTAACAATATTTAGCAATGAACGAGAATGGTCTCTCCGGTCCCTGACATTATCCGAAAGGCTCATTGCCCCAACTCCGCTTAAATAAAGATCTGGATCAGCAAGTTCTAAGTCAGTCTGATTCGTTCCAGAATCTCCATCACCATTACCGTCCTTCACTGTCCATTTAATTGTGACTTCTCTTTTCTCTCGATTGAAATTACTTAAACTAGTCCGGTAGGGAGACCCATCATTTAATACGAGAAAGACAGTTGGACTACTGAACCACTTAGCTGCAAGCTTCTGATTTTCAACGAATTTGAATATTATCTTTTCAGGATTTTCACCAGCACCTACATACCTATCTACCACAAGGACAGTGTCAGCATTCCTATCTTTACTCTCAATTGCTCTGAGCGCTTCCATGTGTGTTACGGCATATTCTTTTTCCCAAAACTCAGGTAGATGAAACAGAAGTTTCAATCTTTCTATTTCTTTTATTTTGTTCTCGTCAAGTTCCATAAATACCTTGAGCTCTCTCTATTAATATTTCCTGCACGGTCTGAATTTGTTCTCTTATTTCATTAACTTCTCTTTCTGGGCGTTCATACCCTGCTTTATGAAATGAGATGTCATCAAGCTTCGCTCGTTCTTCCAACAACCATGCATGTACTTCTCTAGTGGCCTCTACATCATCTTTGTTATATTGCCTAATTCGTTCTAAACGTTCTTCGTCTCTTTCTAATGGGTCACCATTAGCATCCACATACCTTTCGTAATTTGCGTACAACTCATACTCATATACAGCCCCAGCACCTGCCGATATGTCACCGGAGCTTTCCTCATTAGAATTTTCAGGTACTCCAGATAGCCCTAATTCATTCAAAGACATTATTTCATCTTCTACCGGGATCATTAGATCTAGGTCTGTACCTTCCCCTCGTTGAAAGCCAGCGAGTTGTTCAAGTTTTTTAAGGCTGAACCCCTTACATCCCACTTGGCAACTGTTGCGGATAACTGCGAGTAAATCTACAAACACACCATCGCTGATCATCTTATTCAATTTTCCGCTTGGAGTATTTAGATCATTTTGAAAGAATTCATCATTGGATGGTGCATACTGTCCGAAGGCTGCAAGAATACTCAACATCGGATTTTCAGAACCGCTTAGCTGAGCTAAGAGATGTCGTTCCGTGTGGTTGTAGTGATACACCTTCATCTCGGGGTGAGTTTGAACCCGGTCGTAAAAATAATTAATAAGCTCTTCAACTCTCTGAGCTTCCATTTTCTTTGAAGGATTACCTTCATCATCGTGAGATTCAAGGTATCTATATTCCCATTCACCCTCTTCTTTAACTATGTACCCAAATAGGAAAATAATATCTTCTTCGATTGTCCAGAAGGGATGGCCCTCAAAATCTAAATAAATATCAGAGTCATTCATTTCTGGTAAATGCAATAACGATTCTTCTAACTGCCAATCGGCAGTGTCTGGATTTTCGGTTCGAGCTTGCATTTTCTCTCGCATTTCCTTTTTGGAGAAAAAATTAGCAAGGACTAATCCTTCCCCTTGCGCTTGTTCTTTATATTCTTTTCCGTTTTCATCAGTTTTTTCTACTATTAATTCTTCTTTGCATGCTTCATTTTGGCATTGGCTGTCTGTTTCAGCGACTCGTTGACCACAACTAGGGCAAAGAGCTGTCTCTCTCTTTATAGTTTGCAGACGAGCCTGCCTCCATAGCCTTGTTAAGGAATACGGATCTAATTCAAAGCGGCCTAAATCCACGTTACTTTCCCATTCACTTTTTATTTCTTCAATTGTGACACCGACACGGTTTTCCAATATTTCGACAAGCTCTTGAAAATGATCAAGGTTTTCGTCACGCAAATCATATTTCTCTTCAAAATTCGGAATGCATTCTTTAGGAAGTAAAGCAAGTTTGGTTACGCAATCGATACCGTATCCTTTCAGTGCTTCCATATGGGTTTCAAGAATGCCAGTAATTTCATGGAGCGGATCGTGTCCCCAATCCTGACTGCATTCATCTAAAAATTTACAAAACGTGCAAGAAGAACACCACTTTGCTTGTGATCGGCTATCCAGTTCATCATCATCAAGATTCACTATCTGGCGGAGCTGTTCACGAGTCCTATCCCATTGCCACATATACTTCTCTGTTGCAAATGATTGAAGCACTGGAAGCCCAGCTGCCCTAGCCTCATTCTCCCCTTCTGAAATGCCTTGATTTCCTAGTGCTACATGTATTTCTTTCGGAGTAACCTTTGGATTAAATGCTTCTTTTATCGCTTCGGTGTAAAAGAGTAATTGCTTAATATGTGAGATTTTTGCTGCATTCCTTGTCAATTTTGAATCGACAGGCTCATAACACACCCTCTCAACAATATTTCCTGACTCATCTTTTTCCTCGTAGATTCTACGCTCAAGAAAGTCAGCGATTCCGCGCATGCCCCTGAATTTGAATGGCATCTGAAAGATAATCTCATATTCATTCTCATCTTCAAATGGATTACCGACTCGCTCAATCCACTCAGTCCAGGTTCTGGGTAGGTCCTCAGGATCAGGAGTACAATCTAGAATTTTCCCAGCTGAATAAACGCTCTGATAGCGCTCAAAACATTGTTTCTCATGCAATAAGCCTTTTTTAAATAACATTTCAGTGAAATTCTTTGGCATAGATCGCTCATCATCTTGTTCAAAGAATTTCTCACTGAAATAATCGGAGGTATTATTTTTCTTTCGTCTTTTGATTTCTTTATCAAGGAATTTATCGCACCCAGCCCATTGCGTGACAAGGCTCGGAGAAAGATCTGGCTGTGACATGTCGGTAGCATAGCATTCGGGTAAGACACTATTTTTGGCAAGACTATAAAATCTTCGATGTGTCGGGCTGAGAGGATTTGAACCTCCGACCTTCGGTCCCCCAGACCGACGCGCTAACCAAGCTGCGCCACAGCCCGTTTGGTTAAGCCATATATGGTAACCCAGTTCTATCTCGTCCCCTACCGTTTACCAGAACAGTAAGCCAACGCCTTGTATAACTCTCCAACCTAGATATGCGATCACTGCAGCCACTCCAACCCAAAAATGCCATGGAACTTTTACAGTTTCTTCATCTCCATCTTTCAATAGATTTCCCGTCTCCATGATTGAACCACATTTAGAACATGCCCCTGAAGCGTTGATTGTTGCAGGATTATGGAATTTTTCACATGTTTCACACCAAGGCATTACTAAAATCTATTCGCGTCGGATCGCCAAAATAGCTACATCATCTTCAATCGCTTCACGAGAGAAATCCCTAGCTGACTCAAGAAGAGTCTTTGCTAAAACATCGGGCGATATGCCAGGGTCTCGGGTGATGTGTTGCGCTATTCGGTCTTCTCCAAAAAGGTCTTCACCATTTCGCACTTCAGCCAGTCCATCCGTGTACATGAGAATCATGTCTCCTGCTTCTAAAGGAATCTCTCGACTTAGGTAAGTAGCTTTTGGGTTTAGCATCAGGAGAGGGCCTGTTGCTTTCAGTGGTCGAATCTCACGTTGATGCCAAAGGAACGCTGCAGGGTGACCAGCTGAAGCGAAACGTAGAGTGCCTGCTTCTGTATCAAAGATTACAACGACAAGGGAAATGAATTCCTCTATGCGTTCCCCTCCTGCCATTTGCGCATTGAGCTCTTCTAATGCCTGCGCTGGGTCACGAAATTGTGCCAGAAATACACGAAGAAGATATTTTGCTTGGAAAGCAGTAATGCTCGACTCTATTCCATGCCCGGCGACGTCTCCGACAACTGCGACTAGCCTTGATTCAGAGACTTTAAAGAGATCAAAGAAATCTCCGGCCATGAGCCCTGTACCAGCTTGGTATATACGACCTACTTCAAATCCTGAAAAGTCCGGGAGCTCATCAGGGGCAAGCCTGCTGGCCCAAGCGCGAGGCGCTAGAGTTTCTTGAGCAAGCGCTTCTTCAGCCCGTTTCTCCATCTCAAATCGTTCTGCGCTTAATCGTGCTTCTCGAACAGCATTACGATTGTAAAGCATCGTGAATAATGCAGGTATAGCCAGTAGAGCGTAGAGCCCAACAGCGGATAAAGAGTTAGTTAAAGCCACGATCAAAGATGCCATCGCAATTAAGACATAAACCATAACTGCATGAAGGTCTCGGCGATAATCACCTCTTGTAAGCGCTATAGCTTTGCGCTGTGCTACGGAATCAAGTTCAGCAAGGTCATGCAGGTCGGCTTCAAGACGAGTAAGTAGACGTAACCTAAGTCGCGCTGAACGTGTCCAAGCATAGGCAGCACCAACTGACAACGCTGCTAACCCAATAAGAAATGGTGTTTCCATATCTAAATGCTACCTTCATACGACGTCCACTACCGATTTAGGGCTTGTTCGATTGCATTTTTTCTTCGTTTAAACTGTTTCCCCAGCTCAGATAGCTTAATCGTTTCGGTTTCGGACCCTTATTTTAATTGGAACGGAGCCTAAATCGAGTTGTTCACGTAATTGGTTCTCGATATAGCGCACATAGGTTCTTGGGATTTTCCTATTGACAAATAACGTAAAAGTTGGTGGTTCTGCTGCGCCTTGTGTTGCATATAGAACGCGAGCTCCGCCAGGAGCTGGGTGTGCTGCCTGTGCACGTCGGATAACAAGATTCACTTGTCGTGTTGGAACTCTTCGGTGATAAGTAATTATTGTTTCAGAAAGAATTGGGTAAAGCTTATGAACACCTTTTCCTGATATCGCTGTTGTTTTCATCACTGGAGGAGTACCAAGAAAAGCCAACTTTCTTCCAACTTGTTCCACAAGGGTTTCGCGTTCATCAGTATCCACAAGCTCCCACTTATTAAAAACAATTACGATAGGGCAACCAGCGGCATCAATTCGTTCTGCTAGACGCTGATCTTGATGGGTAATGCCTATTGTTGCATCGATAACTAGTAAGGCGACGTCGGCCTTGTCAATAGCTTTCAAAGCTCTAACAAGTGAATAGAATTCAGTATCTTCTGTGATTTTTGCTTTCCTTCGCATCCCAGCTGTATCTACGAAAGTTATCCTTCCGATATCACTTTCAACCACGGTATCAATAGCGTCACGAGTTGTTCCTGCTTGGTCATGAACGACTGCCCTATCTTCACCAATAAGTGAATTAAATAAGGTTGATTTACCTACATTTGGACGCCCCACAATAGCTACGGCAATCATAGACTCGTCTTCACTTGCTTTTTCAGTATCTAGCTCGTTTCCTTCTAATCCAGGCAGCTTCTCAACGATTAGGTCCAGTAAGTCTGCGGTCCCTCTTCCATGTAAAGCTGACACTGGATTCGGCTCACCAAGCCCCATTGAAAGGTACTCCCAGATTCCTATTTCATGATTTGAGTCATCGACTTTATTCGCAACAAGAAATGTCGGCTTTTCTCTGGTTCTAAGCATTTCAGCTATTAGAAGGTCTTCCGCAGTTGGCTGAACTCTTGCATCTACAACAAAGATAGTTACATCAGCCTCACGAATTGCCTGTTCTGATTGCTCACTAACCTTGTCAATAAGTTCTTTCACATCACGCGATTTTGGCAACCACCCACCAGTATCAACCAAAATAAAATCATACCCTGCCCAATCAACGTTAAATTCATTTCTATCGCGAGTAACGCCAGGTCGCTCTTCAACAATAGCTTCTCTGCGGCCGATAATACGATTGACAAGGGTTGATTTCCCCACATTGGGACGACCCACAACAGCAACAATAGGTGAACTACTCATTGGGTCACTCCTATAGCTTTTCTTAATGCAATCCCATCGGTGGCTACTATCTCGACTTCACGCGGCAAGTCGGCCGGTGTCATACCATCTAAGAACTTTCCCTGCGAAAGACAAACATCAGGAAGCAAGTAACGATGACCTTGGGGTTCCTCTTCAAGCGTTCTGGCTATATCTTCACCGACTAGCAGACCTGCAACTGAAACATTGCCACCAAAGAATCTATTCTCTACAGAAACTATCCGTACATTATCATTCTGCAACGACGCTACAAGCGGCTGCAGGGTCCTCGCACCATATTCTCCTGTCAATATACCAACAGGCGCATTTTTCTTACTCAGGAATGCCACTGTTCCTTCTGGATTACGAATCGACCGGTATCCCTCAGGTGGGGCACCATCTACCCAAGCAAAAAAGCCTGCAGCTGTATTTGTTGGCTCTTCTACTTCACCGTTGAACTCACGTTCAAACGTTCTGACTATTCCGACTCCATCTTCATACATATCAAAATCGTCATAATGACTAGTTGAAGGAAATTCACGCTCAGCTAATAAATAATACTCATCAGCTGCGTGAACTACCGATCTCCCTACATGACGAAGAAAAGTTTTTTGCCATTGCTCAACCGTCTCAAGAACATTCTCTGCTTCCTCTAATGTATGTGGCCGCATTCTCTTTTCGGTTGAATGTTTACTAACTCCCAATGGGACAACACATATCGATCGAATAGACCGATATTGCTCAAAAATCGAAGCCAGCGTATCTTCAAGTATTACACCATCATTTACTGAAGGGCACACGACAATCTGACCATGAACAGTAACATCATGATCTAGAAGAGCTTTAAGCCAACGAAGGCTAGGACCGCCGCGCCTGTTTCGAAGCATTTCATTACGAACCTCTAGATCAGTTGCATGAATACTGACATTAAGAGGAGATAATCCTTCGTTAACGACGCGCTCAAGATCAGCTTCAGTAAATCGAGTTAGGGTAGTGAAATTTCCGTACAGAAATGAAAGACGATAATCATCATCCTTGAGATAAAGACTTTTTCTCAGGCCTTTTGGCAATTGATATATAAAACAGAATTCACAATGATTATCGCATGTTCTCACCTGGTCGAATACTGCTGAATGCACTTCAACACCAAGCGGCTGACCTGGCCGTTTATCAATGTGTATGTCAAGGGCGATACCTCCCCTGTTAATAGCAATATCAATCTCCGGTTCATCGGTCAGAATTTGATAGCGAATTACATCTCGAAGGATTTCGCCATTTAAAGAGAGAATCTCATCGTCAATGCTTATTCCTGCCTCTTCAGCCGGTGAGCCGGCGTAGACATCTATCACTCTTGCAGTGGACATATTCTAAGGTTATTCGCCAAAGCCTTGAATGGGATGAATCTTCAAAATATGACAACACCCTAAATATCTTCAAAATAATGTACGAATCTTGTTTTATCACGTCAAACTGTATATATGACCGTAGATAAGGTTGTTCTCGCCGCCCCACGTGGATTCTGCGCTGGTGTTGAAATGGCTATAAAGGCTCTAACTTGGATGGTCCGTGCTTTCCCAGCGCCTGTGTACTGCTACCACGAAATTGTCCACAACAAAATTGTCGTGGAACGATTCCAATCATTAGGTGTAGTCTTTATTGACAATATCGAAGATGTCCCAAAAGGTTCTCCTGTGATGCTAAGTGCCCATGGTTCAGCACCGGAGGTAGTTCTCAAGGCGCGAGAGGCTGGCCGCTTTGTAGTTGATGCTGTATGTCCATTAGTAACCAAAGTCCATCACGAAGTTAAAGTTCGTTCTAAAAAAGGGCACCAAATTATTTATATCGGTCATCAAGGCCACGAAGAAGCAGTTGGAACCATGGCTGTCGCCCCTTCCTCAACTCATCGCGTTGAATCTATTGAAGAAATCGCAGATTTGCCAGCTTTTGAAAAGCCAGTTTCTCTTCTTGCTCAAACAACCTTAAGCCATAGAGATTGGTCTTCTATCCTTAACGCTGCGAAAGAGCGATTCCCCACACTTTCTGTGCCAGGGAGAAGTGACCTATGCTTCGCGACTACAAATCGTCAGGGTTCTCTCATGGCGATAGCTGAACAATGCGATAGCGTCATCGTAATTGGCTCATCCAACTCTTCAAATACTCGAGCTTTAGAGCGTTTGGCTCAGGAAGTTGGCTGTGGTGACGTTTATAGAGTCAATCATGCTGATGAGATTCCCCAAACGTTAAAAGGAGTTGTTGGGGTGACTGCTGGTGCCTCCGCCCCAGAGGAACTAGTGCAAGAAGTTATTTCAAAACTTGCCCCCCATGAAGGAGTTGAAGAACTTCATTTTGTAACAGAAGAAGAGTACTTTCCGCCGCCCCGAGAATTAAGACCCCTGATCAACGCAATTGGGTTTTTTGCCAATTTAGGATTTTCTAAGTCTGAACTCAAACCTGTAAATGAAGATCGCTCCATAGGCGCATCTGAAGTTCTTACAACCCTGACCTAATCCTTATTATTTTTAGTTCCAGCAATCTTTTGAGCTTCGTCAAAAAGTCTTTGAAGAGTAGTACGAAGCTCTTCTGAGGATTTTCTAATTTCACTTCGTGAAACTCGCTTAGACCCCTCTTTGGGTTGCGGCGCTGGGATTAAGTCCCCATAGAGTATGACGACTTTACGAGGTTTTGGAATGAATTTTCCTTTTGCCATAGCTTGTTCTGACCCACCTATTCCGACTGGCAGGATTGGAGCATTTGTTTTCGCCGACAACCAAACGGCCCCATCTAGCATGGGAAATACTTCAGGACCTGATTTACGTTCACCTTCAGGAAACACAGCAAGAGTTTTCCCTTCACGTAAAGCCTTTAGAGAAGCATCTAACGCTAGCTTATCCGCCCTTGAATCACGGTCCAAGGGAATGCATCCAGCCCCTACTAAAGCCCAAGCTGCGAACCGGTTAGTCATGAGCGACCCTTTGCCCAAGTAATGAAGTTTTCGTCGTGAGGTTGATCCGACCATTGGGACATCAAGATTAGAACGGTGGATTGGTGAAACAATTACCGGACCTGTCTTTGGAAGAGCTTTCGCGTTTCGTACATACAAACGAAAATAAAAGAAGAACGCAGTTCTAGCGAGGTATTTTATGAAAACATAAAAAATTATTGAAGAGAAAGGCAACTTTTGATCAACAGCCTCACGTGCTTCAGAAAGTGCACTAGACATGGAATCTCTCTAGAATTTCTTCGACCACCTCTTCGATAGTTTTCCCCGTAGTATCGACTATCAAAGCCCCACTGCTTACAGATAGAGGAGAGTCAACCCGAGAACTATCAATTTTATCTCGCCCGGTAATCTCATCCATGATTTCCTTTACAGGACGACCTGATTGAAGGCTCCTTCGCTTCGCTCTTTCTTCTGGTGAAGCAGTTACATACACTTTTAACTTTGCTTTTGGAAAAACTACTGTTCCGATATCACGCCCTTCCAGAACTCCTCCCCCTCTTTTCCGAGCCCAACTTCTTTGCGCTCGACGAAGAACAGCACGAACTCCTGGATTCGCAGCGACATAACTAACCACACTATTCACTTCAGGGCTACGAATCACATCCGTAAAATTTTGCCCATCGACCAACACCTCTTCCCCTTTAAAGACAATCGAAGTTTGATTTGCGATCTTAGTAACAACGTGTTGATCTTCTGGATTAATCCCTTCTTCAAGAACCCTAGCTGCAACACTCCGGTACATTGCTCCCGTATCTAGATATTCAAAATCCAGTTCGCTCGCTAAACGTTTCGCTAAAGAGGTTTTTCCAGAGCCAGCTGGTCCGTCAATAGCTAAAATTGCTAACTCTCGATCACCTTCCAAGCGAAGGAGATCTACATGATCGAAGAAATCTGGAGCTGTCTTTGACACACATTCTGGATTATCAAGGGAGATACCCGGGGAGATAAGGCCAAGCACAGTAAACGCCATCGCGATCCTATGATCATCATATGTATGGACGACTCCGCTATTAACTTCCCCAGGACTAATCGTAAAGCCAGTGCTATTTTCGGAAGCCTCAATTCCTAACTTTTGCAATTCCGCAACTACTGCCTCTATACGATTCGATTCTTTGTATGCGATAAAGCCAATATCAGTCACTGAGGTTGTTGTCTCAGCTGAAGGCGCTATAACAGCAAGCGTAGGAGCTGTATCGGAAATACTTTCCATAGATACGCTCAATCCCTTCAGGGATGAAGTACCACGAACTTCGATTGCTTCTTCGCTTCGACTCACTTCAGCACCCATTTCTTCCAGAATGTCAACAAATTGAACATCACCTTGAATTGAAGATCTCCCTAAACCCTCAACTTTTACCCGCCCTTTTGTCATTGCTGCAACAGCAAAAAAATATGAAGAGGTTGATGCATCTGCCTCTATTTGGTAATCATGAGATATATACCCGGTAGAGCGAACGAGAAATTTATTTTTATCGACTTCTTCTATGACAGCTCCGAAAGACCTCATAACAGAGAGTGTCATTGCTAAGTAAGATTCGGATACTAATTTCCCCTCAACGCTTACTATGAGATCTTCTGGCATACACGGAGCAGCGAGGAGTAATGCAGATACATATTGACTTGAAATTTCTGCGTTTAGAAACACTTCCTTAGCTACAAGATCACTACCGTTGATAGTTGCTGGCAAGTGATTCTCTTTTTCGTCAAACGTTATTAGCACCCCAAGCTCTTGAAGCGCTGCAAATAATTCTTGATGAGGGCGGTTTAGGATCTGAGGATCTCCGTCTATTCGGATTTCTCCACCAGAAAGAGCGGCAAGTGGCATAATAAATCTCGCAGTTGTCCCGCTTTGCCTTACCCACAAAGTTTCTGCTGTTGAACGCAAATGACCGCTACTTCCAACCACAACGATACTTTTAGCTACCTCATCACATTCAATTTGGATACCGAGACGCCGAAGGCAATCAATCATGGCATATGTATCCTCAGCAAAAAGAGCTCCATGCAATGTGCTAGTTCCTTTAGCTAAAGCGGCAACAATTAATGACCTATTCGTAATACTTTTCGAACCTCCCAACTTGATATCTATATCTGGTGGCTTTCTAAGGGGATCAATCGATAACACAGTTATTCCATCGTTCTCACGGAAGGTCGGTAGCCATGAGCCATGAGACCACCTAACAAGCGTTCACTTTTATCCTCGGCTACAACCATAATCACCACACCTCGTTGGCCTTCACTGGAGTGAGCAATCTCTAAATCAAAAATGTTTACGTCAATTTCAGATGCTAGACGCGTCAAGCTTGCTAATTCTCCAGGCTGATCAAGAACAGGGACACGAACAATCGCAAGATCAACATCATCTGGAACCCCTGTAGGTAAGTTAACTCGAGCTGTTCTGGCTTGCTGCAAACGTTCAAATAGCTTTTCTCTATCCTTTTTTGAGATAAGATCCCTAGTCTCCTCCAACGATAAAATAACTTCGTCGATGACGCGAGTAATCGCAGAGGCATTATCCATGCAGATATCAGGCCAAATACCAGGATGACCCGCTGCGATTCTTGTCATATCTCTAAACCCCCCCGCAGCTAATCTAAGGAGCGGCCTATGTTCTTGGGAGTGCTCATCTGCTATCCGCATCAACGAACCAGCAGTCAAATGGGGTACATGTGAAACAACGGCTACCAATTCATCATGGGAATTAGGATCAATAACTACGACATCTGCACCTAGCGATACGATAGTAGAACGAACGAAGGCAAAACTATCGTCATCTGTATTCTGGCCAGGTGTCAACACCCACGCCGCTCCATTAAAAAGATCAGATCTAGCTCCAGCGATACCCTCTTGTTCACTCCCAGCCATCGGGTGGCCAGGAACAAAATTGGTGTCCGTTATTCCCTTGGAGATTAGCCCCTTGACGCTCCCAACATCTGTGACAACAGAAGCGCCTTCATTAATTGACTTCTTTACAGATTCAACAATTGAACCAACGGGAGTAGCTACAAAGACAATATCCGTTCCCTCCATCGAACCTTCAGTATCAATTGCTCCCATTTCAATGGCAGCTTTAATTCGAGATTCGTTTTTATCAGACCCAATCACTCTCCATCCATTTTCTTTGAGTCCTTGACCTATAGACCCGCCAATTAATCCGAGGCCAATTATTCCTGCTGTTTTTTGCATTTACATTCCTCTATGAGACTAAATAAAGTATCGCCTGAACGCGATACTACAGGACCTTCATAAAAAGGTATCTGCTTTTTTTTAGTTCTCAGCTTCAACACCTAAATCACCCTCGTTGGATATTATCCCACTTTCAAAATCAAGTAACTCCATAGCATCAAGTAGCCGCCACTCTCCAGATTGAAGCTTGTGGTCAACTAGATTCCCGATTCTAGTTCTGATCAACCGCAGGACTGGGTGATCAATAGATTTAAACATTCTTCTTACTTGTCGATTTTTACCTTCGTGAATTGTAATTTTGATAAGGCCGTCTTCAACTTGTGAAACTTTAGCTGGGGCTGTTATTCCATCTTCAAGCTTTATTCCCTCACGTAACTTCCTTAAGTTCCCACGAGAAATTTTTCCTTTAACCGCCACTAAGTATTCTTTTTCGACGCCATGAGATGGGTGAGTCAAACGATATGTAAAGTCTCCATCATTCGTTAGGATTAGCAAGCCTTCGCTTTCTTTATCAAGGCGACCGACAGGAAAAATTCTGGGGACAGATGGGAGCAAATCAACCACAGTTTCTCGACCCTCTGGGTCTTTGGCAGTAGAGATCACACCACGTGGTTTATGCAACAGATAATAGACAAGTTCGGGCTTCACTCGTAACGGTGTTCCATCAAAATGCAATTCGTCTGTTTGGATATTAACTCGCTGTCCTATATGGGCAATGGCGCCATTTACTTCTACTCGTTCGTCAAGTATGTATTCTTCGACAGCGCGCCTGCTGGCTAGACCCATTCGAGCGAGCACCTTTTGGAGTTTCTCTTCTTTTTCGTGTCCGTTATCCAACATGCACTAACTCATAGATGAGTCATCGTTATGGGTTTCTTTTTTTGTTTCTACGGTCATTATTCTTGCACGTTCCTCAAACCCTTCAGGGCGAAGACCGCCTTCAAGAGCTTCTACGACATCAGCTCCGGGAACAAAATCAGCTAACGGCGGAAGGTCAGTAAGGGAGTTTAATCCTAATCTTTCCAGAAAAAGTGATGTAGTTCCGAATAAAGTCGCGTTCCCTGGCCCTGGATCTTTTCCGACTTCACCGATATAGCCGCGCTGTTGCAAGGTTCTAATCACGGCTTCAACGTTCACGCCGCGTATGGAAGATACTTGCATTCGCGAAATTGGTTGCTTATAGGCAATAATAGCCAAGGTTTCGAGAGCTGCAGATGACAGGCGCGAACCCTGCCCTTCTAGAACAAATCGCTCTACAAACGGCGCCATGCTGGGGTCTGTTTGAAATCGATACCCTCCCGCAATACTAGCTAGAACAAAACCGCGGTCTTGATTTTCATATTCCCTAGCTAATGATTCACAGATTTCTTCCACTTCACTTTTTGGTATTTCTAGAAGCTGTGCTAGAAGTGTTGGCTCAACGGGATTATCCGAAACGAGAATAATCGCTTCTATCGCTTTTTGGTATTCTTGTAAATTATCCATTACCCCTCATAAGCATCTATCCCAAGAAGGCCTTTTTCTTGATCAATACCAACCCATTCGATAGTTAACGATCCAAACGTTGAAAGTTGGGTGAGATCAATTACACCTTGTTTATACAGTTCAAGAACCGACAAGAAATAAACTACGACCTCGACTCGATCAACCAGTCCAGAAGTTAACTCTCGGAGAGTGACCCGACCCATTTGCGGAAGTTCTTCTATTAAATATTCAACAGTTTCAGCAACGGTAAGTTTTGCAGATGTGACATGGAATAGATCTAGTGTCGGTTTCGGAGCCGTAGCCCTAAGAAAGGCTTCATGCAGGTTCTCACCTGTGATCCCATTGAGTAAATCTGGCATTAGACCTACGAATTGTTCTTCCATACCTACCAAGCGAGGAAAGGAGAGGTCTGCATCTACAGTTAAAGCCTTTAAAGCATGCGATGCATCTTTAAAAGTTTTACACTCAAGGAGTCGGGCCAGCAGAAGATCTCGTTCTTCCCATAAAGCTAATTCATCTTCAAGGTCAAGGTCAGAGGCATCTGGAAGCAATCTTCGGCTCTTTAATTCAATTAGCGTTGCGGCAATCAAAAGAAATTCTGTGGCGACTGCAAGGTTCACATCCTCCATCTTTTGAATTTCTTGTATATACGCATCAATGATTCCGCCGAGAGAAATCTCATATAAATCAACTTCATCTTGCAAGATAAGGTGAAGAAGCAGATCAAAAGGTCCGCTAAATACCGAAGTTTCTACTTCATAGGCCACGGGGATACCTTAGATGCTTTCGATTACTTTGAAGCGTATCCTAAGAGCAAATTTTCTTCCTATCTTTGACTTTGATTACGCTTTTAATACTTACCTACCTAATCTTTGTTCTATGGACGTTGGCATATGCTGGTTTAGGAAAGATCTTAGACTTACCGACAATCCTGCATGGACAAATGCTTGTTTGGCTGGTCAGGTAATTCCGGTTTTTGTCCTCGAACAATCTTTAGTTAACTCTGCCTCTAGTCTTAAACGTGACGTTTTCTTTTCCCACCTTCTAGCGTTAAAAACAGAATTGAATGACTTAGGCGGAGACTTGCTAATTATTAACGGCCCCGCGGAAAAAGCTATCCCGAAACTAATAGCTAGATGCGGCGCTAAAAGTCTTTACTTCAATGATGATTCTTCACCTTTTTCGCGAGCACGTGATCGCAAGGTTAAGTCTTTATCAAATGTTCCCTCACACACTTACTGGGGAAACTTAATCCACCCCCCAGGAGCAGTACTGACCAGCTCCGGCACTGTTAGTAAGGTATTTACGCCCTTCTATAAAAAATGGGTGACAACCCCAATATCCCCTGTTGGACAAGTAAGCAAACTCGTCTTTGGCACATTGCCTTCTGATCTCAATGAAAAAATCAACGTTCATCCTACTCCTTTGATGACACCGGGAAGTGAAGGCGCACAAAATCGGCTTGAAGCTTTTCTAACTAGAGCTGACGAATATGATAACTCCAGAGATTATCCTTTCATTGATGCAACATCTCGCTTGTCATCTGATCTTCATTTCGGGACAATAGGACCTCGTGAAATTTGTAGTGTAATCAACGAAACATCAGATTCCGGCAAGGCATTTGTTCGTCAATTAGCTTGGCGAGACTGGTATTCGCACCTGTTGTTCAAATCACCAGAGATTATAAGCCTTCCAGCGAATCCTGCATACGGAAAAATAAACTGGAGGAATAACAAAGACGATTATTTTGCGTGGGAGGAGGGAAAAACTGGGTACCCAATAGTTGACGCCGGAATGCGCGAGTTAAATAAAACTGGATTTATGCACAATAGGGTGCGAATGATTACTGGCTCCTTTCTTGTTAAACACCTTCTTACTGACTGGAGGATTGGTGAGAAATATTTCCGCCAAATACTTCTTGATGGCGATGTTTCTCAAAATATTGGTAATTGGCAGTGGGTAGCTGGCACAGGGTTTGACGCAGCTCCATATTTCAGAATTTTTAATCCTGTTCGACAATCAGAGAAATTTGATAATAACGGAAATTACATCCGTAAATGGGTTCCCGAACTGGCGGATGTTGACAAGAAAGACATCCATGCACCTTGGCTAGCTGACTCTCACGATCTTGCCAGCAAAGGCGTCAAGCTTGGAACAGACTATCCTTATCCGATAGTAGATCATGCTTATGCTCGAGAGCGGTGCCTAACCACTTATAAGCTTGCTCGGGAAAACACCTAGTAGTCAATACCGGAACAGAGGTCACATTCTTTCGCTTCATGTGTATCTTTCGCTCTTTTTTTATCTTCTGCAGTCTGATATTGAGGATTTTGAGATCGTTCTAGCCGATTGTCAATCGCCTTAGAAGCTTCATTAGGAACAGGAAAAACACTGTCTTTCCAATTGTCATTATCTTCCCATGCATGCGGAAGCATTCTCATTATTTCCTCATCAGCTGTTTCGACAAGATTAAGTGCAGACTTAACTATATTGTGTGATAAATTCCCGTCTCCGACTTTTCCAACTGTATAGCCATGGGGGAAATCTAGAAAAACAGAGCGGGGCATGCGTACGGCCTCTGTTATGTCCTTAGCTGTAGAAATGGACGTCGTTGCAATTCCTGCCTCTTCAAGTTGATGCGCAATCAAACCCACGGTCTGATGACAAACTGGTCAGACGGGGACGAGCAAAACTACATCAATTTTTTCATGCAAGCATCTTGATACTAAATTTGGGGCTAACTCTTTTTCAACTGCTCGATGAGAGTAGATACCTCCCATACAGGTGAAGAAATTCTCTGCAACAGACCCGAGAATCCCTTCTTCATGTAGTTTTTTTAATGCATTTGCAGGAAAAACAACATTGATATCTTTTCGTGCACCTTCTAGGTCATAAGCAAAATGAGTGGCCCGCAATTTGGATAGCGGTGTTTCTGAAGGAATAGATCTATAGGAAGCGTCATCCTTGTAGTGGAAAGCGCGCTGTCCAGATTTATAAATCCCACCGGTAGCAATCATACCGACCTTGCATTTAGATAGCGGTTTGTTTCTTGCAACTAGGTATGGGGGCGTTTTCTTCTGATACCACTCATATTTCTCGTAGCCTAAAGCTTCGTACGTGGCAGTAATTCGTTCAATATATTTAACTGGTTCTTGCCTATTCGATCCCATATTTAGATCCTAACTGACGTGTAGAAATATTTTGGCTTGACGGTAACCCATTTTTTCATCAGTATCCCCTAACCTTGAGCAAATGGCACGCGTTTTCAGCGGAATACAACCTTCAGGGGAACTCCATCTTGGCAACCTTCTCGGTGCACTTGTTAACTGGGTCAGTCATCAAGAATCGCATGATGCTGTTTACTGCATCGTTGATTTGCATGCTTTGACTCTACCAAAGGACCCTGAGGAGCTTAAAGCAAACACTCTAGAATTGGCTCAATTACTTATAGCTGTTGGCCTTGACCCACAAGATTGCATACTTTTTATTCAAAGCCATGTCCCTGAGCACTCCCAACTTGCATGGCTTATGGAATGCACTGTGAGTTTTGGTGAACTCAATAGAATGACCGCTTTCAAAGATAAGTCAGGTAGAAATGAATTTATCTCTGGCGGCTTATTTACCTACCCTGCCTTACAGGCTGCTGATATTTTGCTTTATGACACTGATCTTGTCCCAGTCGGAGATGACCAACGTCAGCATATTGAAATAACTCGCGATATTGCAGAAAGGTTTAATAGCAGATTCGGTGAGACCTTTGTCGTCCCAAAGCATGTCATCCCACCATCTGGTGCACGAATTATGGATTTACAAAACCCTAATAGGAAGATGTCTAAATCTGAGATTTCCCCCGGCGGCACAATTGGAGTTCTTGAACCTTCAGATGCGATATCAAAGAAAATAAAACGGGCTGTGACTGACAGTCATACAGAAGTTAGGTTTGACATTGACGAAAAACCTGGAGTATCAAACCTCCTTTCTATCCTTGGAGCCGCAACGTCAGCAGATCCGAAATTATTAGCTGACCAATATAATCGTTACGGAGATCTTAAAAATGACACCGCAGAAGCAGTAATTGAACTGCTCAACCCTATCCAAAAACGGTTCTACGACTTACAGGCAGACCCTGGAGAAACACAAAGGCTACTTCAGCTAGGAGCATCAAAAGCTAAAGAAATTTCGTCGGCTACCTTAAGTCGTGCTAAAGCGAACTGTGGGCTGCTACAACCTTAAATACTCTCTTTAAGATCGTTTACCGCATAAAGTGCTATAGCTACAGCGGTTGCGACATTTAGAGAATCCACATTTGCTTGCATCGGTATTCGTGCTTTTACTGAAGCTGAATCAAGTACCTCGGCAGTCAACCCCATACCTTCCGAACCCGCTATAAATGCTATAGGTCCCTTTATACCTTGAAGAGCTAAACTCAATTTCTTCGAATCTATTTTCGGGGTGAGCGCTACGGTTACGTACCCAATTCTATGAAGGTACGCTATAGCATCAAGAACCGAATCAATCCTCACATGAGGAGTAGCGAAGACTTGACCCATTGACACACGCACGGCTCTTCTATAGTAAGGGTCACAAGAAGTAGCATCAACACATACTGCATCAATACCAAACGCGGCTGCGTTTCTCATAATCATTCCCATATTGGTCGGGTTCTGGACATTCTCAGTAAGTAAGACAATATTTGATTGCTTTATGGTTGTTTTGAAATCTGGAATAGGTGGCCTAAGGAATAAAGCAATTGGGTCTTTCAAATCCGGGCGTCCTGATATCGCTTTAAGGACCAGTGGACTACAGCGAAGAATTTCTGTGCCATCAGGAAGTTCTATAAATTTAGAAAGATTAAAATTTTCGCTCATCACCAGAGACACCAAATGATGTTTAGCCTCAAGAGCTCTGTTGACTACCTGCACGCCTTCCCCAATAAAGAAGCTAGCCATATCTCCATCTGGACGTTCTCGTATTTGTCGTAATTTGTGGTCATTTAGCCCTACAAAGTCAAGAATACGATCGTCATTTGCATCTACGACCTTATGTTCCCTCATGCTCTATCAGCTTTTTGAAGAACGACGAAAAGATCTTTGTCGATAGTTGAGTCTTTCTCTCTTTTGTGATGATCAAGAGCCCAACTAATTGCTAGCTGGCACGATTTGGCCTCTTCTAACATCTGCGCTCCAATTTCAGGGTGAGTCACATATTTAGAAACTCTATTGAGTAGCGTACCTTCGCGTTTATATCCCCAAGAATGAACACGCCCTAGACCAAATATTGATGCCATACATGTTGCGGCGACCCGACCGGCTATTCCTAGTTCCGATTCTGATTTTCCAACGTCATGAAGAGCAGCTGCTATCACCAAGTCAGTGTGTACTTGATCGCCATTCTGAGCGTAAATACTTTTAGCTGAACGAAGGCTGTGAGTCTGATCGACCTTCTTCTGCTGAAAGAATAAGTCTCTCTCCTCTTTTGTCATTATTTTCAAAAGCTCTGATTTCGTTACTTCTTCATCCTTGGATTTGGTAACGGAGAAAAGAAATCTTGTCCCTAGATGTTTAAGCCCTCCGAAGTGTCCCATCGTTTTTACGTTGCCCTCGGGTGAGCTGACTTATAGGCACCAATAAGCTGCTCTCTAGAAACTTTTGTATAAATTTGAGTTGTTGTGATACTTGCATGACCAAGCAACTCTTGCACAGTTCGGATGTCTGCCCCATGCTCGAGCATATGCGTCGCACAACAATGCCGAAGAGTATGCGGAGAGAGTCTCGAACCTAAGCCAACAATGCTGCCGTACTTTTTCACTATGCCCCAGCCACCTTGCCTACTAAGGCGTCCCCCTCGACGATTAAGAAACACAGCTTCACTATCGTCTCTACTTCTCCAACGTTCAGGTTCATAAGAACCTCTTCCTTGAGGTTCTAACCAGAGATGAAGTGCCTGGATAGCGTAGCTCCCTAAAGGCACTACCCTTTCCTTTTCGCCTTTCCCTAAAAGTTTTAGCAAGCCTTCATGGGCATCAAAATCCCCTAAAGATAGATTAACAACTTCAGAGATTCGCGCTCCTGTACCATAAAGAACTTCCAAGATAGCCCGATCACGTCGGGCGATTGCGCTATCACCTTCTACGGATGATAAAAGTTCGTTAACTTCGGACTCGCTAATTGGCTTTGGTAAGCCTCGCGAAACCCGAGGCAACTCAACAGATTCAGTAGGATTATCGTTACGAAAACCTTCCACATGTAGGAACTTAAAGAAAGACCGGACTGAGACCATATTCCGGGCAACTGTTGATTGAGCAAAACCTTCTGACTGTAATGCACGGAGGTATTTAATTACATCTGACTCTTCTATAGTTTCCGAAATCACGCCTTGAGCCCTCATCCAATCTTCAAATTTTTGCAGATCACGGCTATACGAGATGAGAGTTGATTCGCTCCTCCCCTTTTCAACACGCAGCCACATCAAGAAATCGTTAATATGGGGGTTGGAATTCTGGAGTCCTTTATCCATCTAAATATTGCAAAGTTAGCAGGATACCAAGCAAAGATTTCGCATCAACTAATTCCCCTTGAGCGATTAGCTTTGGAATATCTTGAAGCGGTACTTTTTCTATAGTCATTAGTTCCTCTTCTAGCCCTTGACGATTATCCTCAACAGGCTCGCAATCCAATGCTAGGTAACAATAAGAGTACTCATCACAAAACCCTGGCGTATTGAAAAATTCTGCAAGTAAATGCAACTGAGCGCTCTTGAGTCCAACCTCTTCTTGCAATTCTCGAGCTGCTGTCACATATGGTGGCTCATTCTCAATATCTCGCTTTCCGGCTGGTATTTCAAGTAAATAGTTATTAATCGCTGGTCGAAATTGACGAATCATAATAACTTCATCATTGACAATAGGGACGATGCACACAGCTCCAGGATGACGAGCTATTTCGCGTTTAATTTCTTCACCATTTGGGCCGCGAAAGTTAGCTTCAAAAACTGAAATTACTTTACCATCGTATTTGAGTGTTTCGTTGGTTAGTTCAAATGGTTCGATAGTTAATCTCCTTTAATCTATCTAAAGGATATTTGAGGTTTCATCTAATTCTATCAGTTGAGGGTTTCTGCCTGCTGCCCTATCTACAACTGCTGATATGAACGCAGTGAAGAGCGGGGCAGGCCTATCTGGTCGTGATTTAAATTCTGGGTGGGCTTGTGTCCCAATCCAAAATGGATGCGAAGGCAATTCAATAAACTCAACTAACCGGCCATCAGGACTCTCTCCGGAACAGACAAACTCGCTTTCATTAAATCTTTTCCTAAACTTCGGGTTAAATTCGTACCGATGCCTATGACGTTCCGAAACTATGGTTTTCCCATATGCAGCAGCAACTTGAGAACCTTCTTTCAACTCAGCGATATAGGCTCCAAGTCGCATTGTCCCCCCCATATCAGTCACATCTCGTTGGGATTCCATTAGATCAATGACTGGATGTGGTGTACTTGGATTGAATTCTGTTGAGTGGGCACCAGAAAGTCCGAGTACATTTCTTGCATACTCAATCGTCATAACTTGCATTCCAAGGCAAAGCCCTAGGCAAGGTATCTCATTTATCCGTGCGTAACCAACTGCTGCTATTTTGCCTTCTATTCCTCTCTCACCAAACCCTCCAGGAACAATAATCCCATCTAGATCCTTCAGTCTCCCCGCAGCGAGAAGGCCCTCAACGTCCTCAGCTTGTATCCAGTCAATTTCTACATTTGTTCGAGCATGGATTCCAGCGTGATTGAGGGACTCAACTACAGATAGGTAGGCATCAATAAGCGTGACGTATTTTCCTATTAGACCCACACGGACATTTCCTGATGCAGATCTTACTTTTTTCACCAGGGTTCGCCATTGGTCTAAATCAGGGTCAACAGCATTTATTTGTAAAATTTCGCAAAGGAAATCATCTAATCCTTCATCATGAATTACTAGAGGTATCTCGTATAAAGAGTCTGCATCTGCTGCATTAACGACTCCTTTAAATGGAACGTCACAAAGGTTCGATATTTTTCTCTTAAGGTCATCATTGATGGGTTGTTCACTTCGGCAAACAATAGCGTCAGGCTGTATCCCGCGACTACGGAGTTCAGTTACAGAGTGTTGAGTTGGCTTCGTCTTTTGCTCGCCTGAAGGGCCGATAAAAGGAACTAGCGTAACATGCACATAGCAGACATTTTCTCTTCCTATATCTAAACGGAATTGCCGAATTGCTTCTAGAAACGGGAGAATCTCAATATCCCCTACTGTGCCTCCAATTTCTGTGATAACTACATCAACGCTTTCTTCAGACAATGAAAGGATACGTTGCTTTATTTCGTCTGTAATATGGGGAATAACTTGAACAGTTTTCCCTAGATAGTCGCCTCGGCGTTCGGAAGCTATAACTGAAGAATAAATTGACCCTGTGGTAGCGTTAGAGCCCCGCGAAAGATTTTCGTCAATAAAACGCTCGTAATGCCCAAGGTCCAAATCTGTCTCTCCTCCATCATCGGTAACGAAGACCTCTCCATGTTCGTATGGGTTCATTGTCCCCGGGTCAACATTTAGATACGGGTCAAGTTTCTGCATTGTTACCCTTAATCCGCGAGATTTTAGAAGACGACCAAGAGCAGAGGCAGTAATCCCTTTACCAAGGGAGCTGGCGACGCCACCTGTAACAAATATATACTTGGTCACGGGATTCCATCATAACGTTGAGTTCGATGCTCGCGTTGGATAATACAAATCTTCATATTACATTCTGGATTTCTCTAACAACTCTTCAGCATGCTTTCTTGCATTTAAACTATCTGGTGAACCAGAGAGCATCCGCGAGATCTCAATAATTCGTTCCTCTTCGTCCAAGACCTTTACGTCAATCCCAACTTTTGACTCATCGTTAGTTTTCGTTAACATAATTTGTGTATCAGCAAATGCAGCTACTTGCGCAAGATGGGTGACTACTAGCACTTGACAACCCTTAGCTAGTCTTTTCAGCGCGCTACCAATTGAATGTGCTGTTTCGCCCCCGATTCCAGAATCAACCTCATCGAATACTAGCGTTCCTGTCTCCGCTGATAATACCAGTCGTAAAGCAAGCATTGTCCTTGATAATTCTCCCCCTGAAGCAATTTTCTGTATGGGCATCATTTCCTGGCCGCGATTAAGGGACAGAAGTAGCTTTATATCATTTCCTGCAGGTCCATCAGTTGTAAATTTAACTTGAGCATTCGGAAGAGCCAGATCCCGAAGAGTTGCTTGGATCTCACTTGAAATATTGGGTGCCGCCTTTTCTCTCTCTTTTCCTATTCTTGCTTCTTCTCTCTTGCGCTGTTCAGTAATTTCTCCCAGTTCGGTTTCCATAGTCGCCGCTATGACATCTGCCTTTTCTAAGCTTTTAATTTCTTCTTGCAATTGTTTTTGCTTTTCAAGAACCGCTTCAAGTGATTCTCCATATTTTCTTCTTAATTCTGTGAGGATTGATCTTCGCTCTTGGACTTGATTTAACCGCTCGGGGCTTGTATCTATTTGCTCAGCGATATCACGAGATTCAATTGAAATCGCTGAAATTAATTCTAGTGTTTCGATGATTTTTTCTTCTAGGTGCTTCATGGATTCTCGATTTCGCAATTCATTTAAAAGAACAGTGATCCCTTCAACTATTTGCCCAGCATTATTTAGATCTTCAGAAATCCTCAATGCTGCTAGTTGATTTCCGGTAGCATCAGCTAAAAGTTTTTCTACTTCTTTAAGGTGCTCAACTTCTTCTAGGTCATGAATATTTGCTTCAGTTATTTCTCTTTCTTGGAACTTTAAATAATCTAGATCTGTTTTCTCTTTTTCTTTACCCAATAACTTTTCTAGATCATTCTTTAAATTCTTTTCGTTGAGCTGAAGCTGCTTTAAATTAGATATGTCTATGGATCCATATTCGTCTAACGCTTTGCGTTGCTCCTTAGGACTTTCTAACGCTGTATGACCATGCTGGCCATGGATTTCTATTAATGAATCTGCTACTTCTGCCAAAGCACCAACGGTCACCATTGAACCATTGATGTAGGCCCGAGATCTCCCTTCTTTTGGAACCACGCGAGTAACGATTGTTTCCTCATTATCAATGATGCACCGAGCTTCTACTCGAGCTTCATCTCCGAACGGGCCTACTGCTGTTGATTCAGCTCGCTGGCCGGTCAGCAATTGTAAAGCAGTGACTAACAAAGTCTTACCAGCCCCAGTCTCTCCGGTAATAACTGACATACCAGGCCGGAGTGTCATAGATATTTTTTCAATTACTCCTAAATTGATTACTACAAGTTCTAACAATCTTTTATTATTTCTAGACAGCATCTTGTCTTCAGCCATTAATTGCCCCGAAGTGTTCTTTGTTAACGATCAGAAAGACCAAATTTTTCTTTAAGCGCTTGATGAAAATTACTTCCACCAAATGAGACTAGCTGAGCGGGATACCTTGCGGAGGAACATGTAATAGCTTCTCCGATTTCAAGTGTATTAATGACGTTTCCATCTACAGCAAAGGATGCCTCACAGTCGGGAAGAATTGAAATCTTTAGCTTGTCATCTGGTGAGAGTACAAGCGCTCGATCAAAAAGTGAATGCGGAGCTACGGGGGTTAATAACAACGCCTGATGCGTAGGGTCAACAATGGGCCCGCGCGCTGACATTGAATACGCAGTTGAACCAGTTGGTGTCGCAACGATAAGAGCATCCGTCGCATAAGAGGTAAAAAATTCACTATTAATTTCAAGAGATAACCTGACGGTCCGTCCGGGGTCAATCTTTTCGACAACTAATTCATTTAGCCCAAGTATAGGAGTCGCTGATGATGTCGAATTGACCTGTATCCGCATACGTGTCTGTATCTCATAGTTGCCATCTAGGAATTGTTCTATTCGCTGCCGGGATAACTCTGGTTCTACTTCTGATAAGTACCCGATACGCCCGAAGTTTATCCCAAGGACCGGAATGCCATGTTCCCCTACTGAGCTAACGGTTCTAAGCATTGAACCATCTCCACCCAAAGAAATTGCAAGTTCAAAAGATGAATTTATTTCAGATTCCTCTAATGCCAAGTTTGGCCGGCCAATAGCTTGAGCAGATTCAAAATCTAATAAACAGTCATGCCCTGCGTCTTCAAGCCAATCAACAAGTTCTTCTCCATGTTTGATTGCTTCTGGACGTCGCGTATTGATATTTGAAATAAAGCGTGCCATATATTCTCTAGGGTAGAGTCCTCAGCAGCGTTAAACACCATGCAGATAAGGTCTGTTTAAAATAGAGCCGAGAAAATAACTTGTTTCCGTGTGTAATTACGAGCAAAGTATAAAAGAAATTCTTTATTACCAGAGCGACCAAGGATCGGAGATGCAGCAGCATCTTGCAAGTATGCCCCTGCCTCTTCTGCACTTTGAGTTACTTCCTCTAAGGTACGCAACCAAATTGATGAATCCTTAATAATTCCTTTATTTTTACTAGCTTCACGTCTCGTAGCTTCATATTGGGGTTTAACAAGAAAAATTATGGGGCTTTCTTCTTGACTGAGTTCTAGCAGTTCAGTCATAACAGTTTTTAAAGAAATGAAACTGAGATCGGCTACCACAAATTCAAATTTTCTTTCTCCAAGAACCTTTTGATGATCTCGAATATTTAATCTCTCGAACTCTTCTACTTTATTGTTGCTTTTTATCTTTTCGTGCAGCAACCCATAGCCGACGTCAATGCAGGTAACATGCTTCGCCCCATGTTGAAGAAGGCAATCGGTAAACCCGCCAGTTGAGGAACCTATATCAATACACTTTTTACTTTTAGGAGAAAGGCCAAACATACTAAGAGCATGTTCTAGCTTATCTCCTCCCCTACTTACATATCTTTTCGATTTTGCTTCAATTTCAATACTGTCAGATCGAAGAACTAGTTGACTGCCTTTAGAGGCAAAACTTCCATTAACTTTAATTCGATTCGCGCGTAACAAATCATCGACTTCTTTCAAGCCAGAGACTATTTGTCTTCGAAGAATTTCAGTATCTAATCTTACCCGTGCGATATTTCTATATTACTAGCTATTAGACAGTCCAAGTTGGCTGAGACCGGAGGAGTTCGTGAAGATTTCCTTCTCCATTTTGTTCCTTTGCTACATCTATTTGTTGGTTTACGACTTTCCCATACTCTGGTCGTTTCACTTCGCGGAATACACCCATTGGAGTGGGTTGATATGGACCACTGGCTAATCTGGAAAGAGCAAAAGCCATACTGGGGTTTTCAGAACCTTCATCATGCACTATTAAAGACGATTCTCCGACATCTGCGACTTTTACGATTTGCGCATTTCCAGACTGGTCAGAGATAACTCCAAATTCTTTGTCTGCGCCAAAACGAACAGGCTCTCCATGAGTGAGTTGGATAAGCATTGAATCTCGCTTATCTTTTTTAGTAATCGCCCCGAATGCCCCGTCATTGAAGACATTGCAGTTCTGGTAAATCTCAACGAGCGATGAGCCTCTGTGAGCGTGAGCACGCTTGAAGGTTTCCTGCATGTGTTTTCGATCCATGTCATGTGTTCTAGCAACGAATGTTGCTTCAGCGCCCAAAGCGATACTTGCAGCATTAAATGGTTGATCAATAGATCCCATCGGAGTTGATTTTGTAATTTTTCCTACTTCGCTTGTGGGAGAATATTGCCCTTTAGTTAATCCATATATTTGATTATTAAAGAGGAGAATTGTGAAGTCTATATTTCTTCTCATTGCGTGAATAAGGTGATTTCCTCCGATAGAGAGCATGTCTCCATCACCTCCGATTACCCAAACATCAAGTTCTGGTCTAGAAATCGCAAGCCCAGTAGCCACTGCAGGAGCACGTCCATGTATGGAATGCATCCCATACGTGTTCATGTAGTAAGGAAATCTTGCAGCACATCCGATTCCAGAGATAAAGACTGTATCTTCTGGGCGGCCATCAAGCTCTGGAAGCATAAGTTGCATCGCAGTCAAAACAGAATAATCACCACAACCCGGACACCAACGCGGCTCTTGGTCACTAGTCCAGTCGGCTTTCGTAGTTGTTGGAGCAGGAGCTGTATCAGTCATATTATCTCTTATTTCTTTCCCTGAGCTTCTAAAATTATTTCATGAAGCTCAGTTGTTGTGAAGGGTTGTCCTTGAACTTTATTAAGGGATTGAACATCTACAAGATACTCAGCCCGCAGAAGTCGTGAAAGTTGCCCCATATTCATTTCTGGACAAATAACTGTTTTGAATTTCGACAAGACTTCACCAAGATCCCTTGGGAAAGGATTTATGTGGATTAAGTGTGCGTGCGCCACCTTGTGCCCCTCCGAACGTGCTTGTTTTACAGCGCTAGCTATCGCACCCCAAGTTGAGCCCCAACCAATTAGGAGAACATCTGCATCCATGTCTCCTTCAATCCATGTTGGGGGCATATCATTAGCGATCCTATCAACTTTAGCTTGCCGAATATCAGTCATTTTTTGATGATTACTAGGATCATACGAGATATTTCCAGTTCCATCTTCTTTTTCAATACCTCCTATACGGTGCATCAATTCAGGTGTCCCTGGAATTGCCCAAGCACGAGCTAGGGTTTCTGGATCACGTTTATATGGCCAGAAATGATTGTTTCCATCTTCATCTACATGATTTGTTTCAGTTGTAAAAGTAGTTGTGATATCGGGTAATGCATCAACATCGGGTAGTTTCCAAGGCTCAGAACCATTAGCTAAGTAGCCATCAGAAAGCAACATAACTGGAGTGCGATACTTTAAAGCAATTCGGCAGGCTTCAATTGCAACGTGGAAACAATGTCCGGGACTATAAGGGGCAATTACAGGTATTGGTGATTCCCCATGCCGTCCGTACATTGCCATCAGGAGATCTGAAGCTTCAGTTTTCGTTGGAAGTCCTGTTGATGGCCCGCCACGCTGAATATCGATGATGACAAGAGGAAGTTCAAGATTAAATGCTAACCCTATAGCTTCTCCTTTAAGAGCAACACCAGGGCCGCTTGTTGTCGTTAGCGCTAGGTCACCTCCAAATGATGCCCCAATAGCTGAAGCTACTGCTGCAATTTCATCTTCAGCTTGAAATGTTTGTACGCCAAAATTTTTGTGTTTTGCTAGTTCATGAAGAATGTCTGATGCAGGGGTTATAGGGTACGACCCTAAGAATAATGGCCTCTGCGACAGTTGACCAGCAGCGACAAGACCCCACGACAAAGCAGTATTCCCGTTTATATTTGTGTACTCTCCCGACTCTAATTGAGCCGGCTTCACTTCATAGGCGTAGTCAAAAGCCTCTGTGGTTTCGCCATATGCATGACCGGCTTTGAAAGCTGCGTTATTTGCTGCCACTACTTGAGGGGTCTTACCAAATTTCTTTTCTATCCAATCCAAAGTAGGTTCAAGCGGTCTTTGATACAGCCATGAAACCAATCCAAGTGCAAAAAAGTTTTTTGACCTTTCAGCATCGCGAGGTTTAATTCCTTCAATTCCTTTGCACACTTCTTTAGTGAGAGATGTCATGGGAACTTCAAAGAGCGTATAGCCAGACAATTCACCTGTCTCAAGAGGATTATCTTCGTAACCTGCTTTTTTGAGATTTCGCTCTTCGAAGGTATCCCGATTAACAATGATTGTTCCTGCTTCTTCAAGTTTAGAAAGTTCATTTTTGAGAGCAGCAGGATTCATTGCAACCAAAACATTTGGAGCATCTCCAGGTGTCGTGATGTCATGATCGGATACTTGCACTTGAAACGCCGAAACGCCTGCAAGAGTTCCTTGCGGTGCTCTAATCTCTGCTGGGAATTCAGGAAGCGTTGCAAGGTCATTTCCAAATAGTGCACTCGCACTAGTAAACCGCTCACCAGTAAGTTGCATTCCATCACCAGAATCACCTGCGAAACGGACAACAATTCGGTTAACTTCTCTTATCTCTGGCTGTGAAACTGTATCTGTCACGGAATCCCCCTTGATTCCTCGCTCGGGCTAACGAGTTTACGATAGTCGTATATTACCTCAATCATGCTGACCGGTGTAAAGAAGTAGGTGTGACTTATTTCTCACCGATCCTTCCGTAAGGCGAAGTTCTTTTCTATGGTCTATCCTAAGAAATTAATATTGAAGGACGGACTACCAGATGAATAGCCAACAATTAGAGAAGATCCAGAATGGATCTGGATTTATCGCAGCCCTAGACCAAAGTGGAGGCAGCACCCCGAAAGCATTGCGGGCGTATGGGGTTGAAGAGAGTGAATACGCAAACGATGATGAAATGTTTAATTTGATTCATCAAATGCGAAGCAGGATTATGACCAGCCAAAGTTTTAACGGAAGTAGGGTTATTGGAGCGATTCTTTTTGAGATGACCATGGATCGCTCGGTTGAAGGTTTAGATACAGCAGATTACCTATGGAATGTCAAAGAAGTAGTCCCCTTCTTAAAGGTCGATAAAGGTTTAGAGGCTGAAGGACAAGGGGTCCAAATGATGAAACCTATGCCTGAACTTGCTGGTCTTTTAGAACGTGCTGTTTCAAAAAATATTTTTGGAACGAAAATGCGATCTGTAATCAAAACAGCCAACAGCGAAGGAATAAATGCAGTAGTTGACCAACAGTTTTCTATTGCAAAACAGATCTTATCTGCAGGCCTAATGCCGATAATTGAACCCGAAGTTGATATTCATAGCCCAGAAAAGCTGGAGAGTGAGATCCTTATGCGCGAAGCTATCCAAAGGAATCTTGACGGGCTTACTCAAGACCAATCAGTAATGTTAAAATTAACTTTGCCAGAACAGGATAACTTTTATGCGGATCTTGTTTCCCACGATAAAATTCTTCGCGTTGTCGCTCTTTCTGGTGGTTATTCTCGTGAAGAAGCTAACGCTCGTATGGCCAGAAATGCTGGCGTTATAGCAAGCTTTTCTCGAGCCTTAACGGAGGGCCTCAGTGGAAATCAAGATCAGAGTGATTTCGATTTGCTTCTAGGCACGTCGATTCAAAGCATTTTCGATGCCTCAAATACCTAAAAAGTTAAGTCAATTGTTTAAGACGGTCTTTAGTATCTAAATATGACCCTGCACTCTTAGCAATCCATCCAAAAAGTTCTCGCGCCTTTGTTACATGACTTGCACGATCATAAAGGTCAGCTAAAGCATAAGCTCTGCGGAGATGATGTTCTTGAGGTCGTGTAGGTATTTTCCAACCCTTCTCTAGTACTTTTACAGCATCTTTAAAATTACCTTGATCGGCATAAGCACCTGAATAGACAATCCGCCCTTCAGTTACTAGATCAGCTGATGGTGAGACTTCAGCTAACTCGGACCAAAGGTAAGCAATATCAGCCCATCGCTCCTCACTCCGGTAACAATCCATTAAAACCGGATGTCGTTCTGTTGAATTTGAAAGTGAACGGAATTGCTCAAGAGCGAAAGCTGCTTTTTCATACTTCCCAAGTCGATACAGAATTAGACCATGCAGTTCTTGAATTTCTGCGATGTTTTTCGATGATTTAAGAAGTGGATTAATTTTTCTCAAAGCATCGCTGAAATTCTCTTGAGCAAATTCGGAATCAGCTTCAGACAATTTTTTTAGTGCTTTTTTCCCTTCAGCTGAACCAAGGGATTTCTTTAATTTAGATGCTACATCAATGTTGGTGTTTCGACGTTTTGATAATGGTTTTCGCTTCAAAGACGGGATCGGTTCTTCTGGCTTATAGTGATTTTTCTTTCGAGAATTAGCTCGCTCTAGAGCCGCCCTAGCTTCTGCCCGAAGTTCTTCCTGCCTTCGTGCCTTCTCTTCTTTTCTAAGCTCGCGCTCTTCGCGTATGCGCTCCACTTCTGGGTCGATTTCTTCAATAACCTCCTCAGGTGGATTTTGCAAACGTTCCTCTTCCGCCTTTTGGTCATCATGATGGACTCGCAAGACACCTTTTCTAGCCAAGCCTCCCCACTCTTGATTACCCGGAATTGGATCTAGTTTATTTTTTTCTTGGTGGCCCGCTTTAGATTTCGTATATTTACGCGGCGCTCCGCCAGACTGTTTATCCTCTCTTTGTCTGTTGGTTGAGGAATTTTTCTGGCCTTTAGGTTTTGAATATCCTTGTGGATTCTTCGAAGGTGTCATAGCGGATAAAGCCTACTCCTCATTTGTGTAAACCATCAGAAATATGAGTAAAAAATAAAGCAGCGGACCCAATGGATCCGCTGCTTTTCGAAATCCGGCGGCGACCTACTCTCCCGGGGACACTCGTCCCAAGTACCATCGGCGCTGGTGGTCTTAACTTCCGTGTTCGGAATGGGTACGGGTGTGTCCCCACCGCTATCACCACCGAAATCTATTGGCCACTTCTAAAATTTTGTGGCACGTATTGTCAAGAGGAGTTCCTCAAGATCTCCATAGCGAGCACGAACTAACAGCTAAATTCGTTATTGAAGTTGTTATCAAGCCCTCGGCCGATTAGTACCGGTCAGCTGAACGCATTGCTGCGCTTACACTTCCGGCCTATCAACGTGGTGGTCTGCCACGGGCCTTAC
>CENZ01204220.1_pt1 | contig 42062 bp, 50 predicted proteins | sample 361341 | NCBI WGS metagenome assembly CENZ01 (sample SAMEA2619782, study PRJEB7988) | marine metagenome | biome: marine biome (ENVO:00000447); feature: deep chlorophyll maximum layer (ENVO:xxxxxxxx); material: "saline water (ENVO:00002010), including plankton (ENVO:xxxxxxxx)" | depth 50 m
GTCACCACTTCTGCACGATGGACATCCCTGCCCGGGCTTGAGATTCACTTTTTATCAAACAGTGCTGTAGATGCCTCGCTGAACACGCTGCTGGAGATCCGGCAATCCGCTAATGGACAGATAAATGAACTGGCCAGCGTCTCCGGAAGCTTGATTCTGACTGATAATGTACTGTTAGCGAATGCAGACTTCAGGATCGGCTTGCAGCGTCTTTTCGATTCCGGATTGCTGCCGGCATGGAATAGAGCGGCCACTTCTTACAGGATGCGAGCGGCAACTGGGTCCGCAAGTAATTCGCTTTGCAGTAAACTCGAGGCAATAAGGACGCGCTAGAAATGGAGTTTGCTGCGATCCAATTCTTCGAGTGACGAGCAGCCCATCAGAATCATATCCCGTTCGATTTCATCACGCAGTCGAGTAAGAGCCCGATCTACCCCCGCGTGGCCACCAGCCGCGACAGCATAGAGATAGCCGCGCCCGGTCATGCAGGCCTTTGCGCCCATAGCCAGGGCTTTCAGGACATGGGTACCACGTCTTACTCCACCATCCACAATAACCTCAATCTTATCGCCTACCGCGTCCACGATTGGGCCGAGTTGATCGAATGGCGCAGTTGAACCATCCAGCTGGCGGCCACCATGATTGGATATCATCACGGCACTGGCACCAACATCAACCGCCTTGCGAGCATCTTCTACAGACATCACACCTTTGATTGCAAATGGCCCACCCCAGCGCTGGATCGCCTCTTCAGCATCCTTCCAGGTAATGGAGCGATCGAACTGACTGTTCATATAGCCGACAACGGAAGTCAGCTTTCCCGTGCCCTCGGAAATTTTGCCGGCGACGTTCGCTAACTCAAATTTGCGTCGTAGCAGATAGTTGAAACTCCAACTGGGATGCATGGCAAAACTTGCGAGGCTCTTCAGGGTGAATCTTGGTGGGATCACCATGCCGGTATAGAGATCTTTTTCCCGATTGCCTGCCACTAGCGTATCTACCGTCAGACAAATCGCGGAGTACTTGGCCGCCTTGCAGCGTTCAATGAAATCCCAACTCAAACCCCTATCCTTGTGAATATAGAGCTGAAAACATTTCGGGCCCGGCGTAGCGGCGCCGACTTCTTCGATACTGGTTGTGGACAGCGAGGACAGGCTGTACATGGTGCCGTGTTTATGAGCGGCGCTGCACACGGCCAGCTCACCCTCGTGATGAAAAAGACGCGTCATGGCTGTGGGCGAACAAAATACCGGCCAATCGATATCTTGCCCGAGCACATTGGTACTTAAATTCATGCCCGTCAGATCAGCCAGCGCATCGGGAATTAAGCGCACTTGATCAAATGCTTCCGTATTACGCCGAAGCGTTACCTCATCATCGGCGCCACCATCAATGTAATGAAACAAAGGTGCCGGGAGTCTTTTCTTTGCCAGGCGACGAAAATCTGCCGTGTTATTACAATCGTTTATACCCAAGTCTGTGTCCTCACGAATTCGAATCAGTCAGGCTGGTCTTATAGGTTTCAGTAAGCATCACCACCGACAGTAGCGATAGCCCCGAAGCTGCGGCAATATAGACTGATACCCAGACTATATCGTATTCGGTCCATAGAATAGTGGCGATGGTTGGTGCAAATGCACCGCCCAAAATAGCACCTACCTGATAACCCAAAGAGGCGCCGGAGTATCGTACTTCGGTAGAAAAAAGTTCTGTAAAGAATGCTGCCTGCGGGCCATACATCATGCCGAGAAAAACCAGCCCGCCCGTTATACCAAGCACGATAAGCCAGAAATTACCGGTATCTACTAATGGAAACAACGCGAAACTCCAGGCTCCGGTCAACACTGCGCCGAGCATAAAGATGCCGCGACGCCCATGTCGATCAGAAACAGCCGCAGCCCAGAACTGCGCGGGGATTTGCAGACCCGAGGCCAGCAGCACTGCGAACAGCATATCGTCGCGACTCATGGCAGCGCCATTGGGATCGCTGCCATAGGCGAGTATAAACCCGATAAGGATATAGAAAGTGACCTGAATAGACAGGAATGCCCCGGCAGCAAGTGCGATCCGTTTCGGGTATTTAACAATCGCCTCGATAACAGGTGAACGCTTAATTACTACTTCCTTGGGTTCAAGTTCTGCTCGCCGTTCCTCCCTCAAGGCCTCCAATTCTTTGAATGCATCAGTGTCTTCCATGTGCAGCTGGATGTACATGCTGATAGCGATCAACGCCACGGAAACCAGGAACGGGATACGCCAACCCCAGGACATGAAAAACTCTTCGGACACGGTGGCACTGATGATAATAAACGCAAGATTGGCAAGTATGACACCGACTGGCGCACCAGCCTGCGCATATGCGCCATAATAACCGCGCTGATCATGGGGCGCGCTCTCGGTGACAAGCAGCATCGCACCACCCCATTGACCACCAATAGCCAAACCCTGGGCGAAGCGCAACACACTCAATAAAATAGGCGCGGCGATTCCAATGGTGGCGTAAGTCGGTAACAAGCCAATCAAAGTAGACGCGATCCCCATCATTATCAGGGCGATAACCAGAGTTTTCTTGCGACCAATACGATCCCCGAAGTGACCGAACAGGATACCGCCCAGCGGGCGCGCAATAAATCCGAACGCAAATGTACCAAAGGAAAGAATGAGCCCGATTGTCGGAGAACTATCAGGGAAAAAGGCGCTGGGAAAAACCAGGGCAGCGGCAGTGGCATAGAGAAAGAAGTCATACCATTCAATACTGGTGCCGGCGAGCGCGGTGAGTGCCACTTTCCGCATGCTTGCTTTTACATGGGCTTCATCAGCGGTCGCTGTCTTAGTCATGGTGTTCTCCCTTTATAAATTCTTGTTATCGCTAGCGCTGTGAATTTACAGCAGTCTGGGTAACACTGCTTGTCACGACGTTAAAGGCAGCAGCAAGCATATCAAGAAATCGCTCAATAACCTGAGTTATTTCAGCCCAATAGAGAGAATTCCAGTATGATTAGGGCATGGCTTACGTTCTGATCCGTTACCTGCATTTGCTGGCCGCTCTGGTTTTTGCCGGGGCACTGCTGATAGAAAATATGGCCATCAAACCGATGATAAATCGGGAAGACGCGCACAACCTGGCCCGGGTAGACGCGATTTGCGGTATGGCGGCACTTGTCATCATTGCCTGCGGAATGACACTGTGGCTGTGGGTTGGTAAGCCGGCCGACTTTTACAACACCAATCCGGTGTTTCATCTCAAGCTGGGACTATTGGCTATTCTCATCGTCAGCGCAATCTACCCCGCTATTTTTTTCTTCCGGCATCGGCAAACTGAGCAAGAGCAGTTAGCCGTCCCCAAACCTGTGCGCTTCTTGCTCCGTTTCGAAATAATCCTGCTGCTAATCATCCCCCTGCTGGCCTGGGCCATGGCTAGAGGCATCGGAATATCGGGCTGAACAGCGACATGTTGACTCACTATACAAGGCTTTGTCCGAGACCCCGAATGCGGGGGGATCAGTCTCCGCAAGCCACTCTGATGGCAACCCTGCCGTTGCTGAGCGTGTTTGCTTTACTCTTTTGGCAATCCGCAGTCCAGGCTCAGGACAACCTGGCGTTGCGGCGCGCCCTCGCCGGACCTGACCGCGATGTTTTGGACTTCATGCGAGATGAAGTGCGGCGACCGGCTGAAGTGCTGTCGTTTCTCGGCATCAGTAGTGGCATGACAGTATTGGATGGCTATGCCGCCGGCGGCTACTACACGTTCATCCTCTCCAAGGCAGTGGGGCCCGATGGTACCGTGTATGCCCAAAACACGACCCGGGGATTACGCTTTAAAGAAGACCGCCAGGATATTACCCAGGGCGAGGCTCTGGCGAGCAAGATCCGTGACGGCGGGCTGAACAACGTGAGACAGCTGATCGGGCCGCTTGGGGAACTTGATCTCGCCGCGGAATCTGTTGATACCATCATGCTCATGCAAACTCTGCACGACTCTTACAATGGCAACCCTGTCCGCGCCCTGAATTTACTTTACAACCTGAAACGCTACCTAAAGCCCGGCGGTGTGATAGGTATCAGTGACCACGTAGGCAGCGCTGGCAGGGACAACGCAGACCTGCATCGCATGGAGATACAGCAGGCCGTAACGCTTGCCGAAGAAGCCGGGTTTATCGTGCAGCAGAGTGAGCTACTCAGGAACCCTGCAGATGATCATTCCCGCAGTATTTTCGATCCGCGACTGGCCCGCAATACCGACCGCTTCCTGTTACGGCTTATCAAACCAGACCTATAGCGCTGTCGGCTTTCTTTGCACCTAAACGACCGAATTTGATACTCTCGTGCCACAAATCAACAAGGCCCTGGCCGCGGATACCCTGGTGTTATGAAGCAATCCAAAAACTCAGCATCAACTCTGAACGCACTCTACAAAGAAGACCCAATCGCGGCTGATCGAGCGCTCTGGGGCCGCACCACTAGCGCCATCTCGCGCCGGGGGTTCCTGAAAAAATCGGCCCTTCTGAGCATGAGCGCGGCACTTGGCACCAGCATTCCTTTTGCCAGATACATGCCAGCCGGTTTAATACCGGCCGCCTTTGCCGCCGAAGCGGCGGACGCGCAGATTGAGGGTAAAGATGGGCTGGTGGTTCTGAATACGCGACCCGTCAATGCCGAGACACCAGCACATCTGCTGAATGATGCCATTACGCCCAACCACCGTATGTTTGTGCGCAACAACGGCATTCCTCCCCAGAATGTGAACCCCGATAGCTGGACGCTGGAAATTGGCGGTGAATCTTGCCTGCGCCCTATGTCTTTTACCCTCGCCGACCTCAGAGCACGTTTCGAAGAAGTCACACTGCAGCTCCAGCTGGAGTGCGGTGGCAATGGCCGCAGCGAATTTGTTCCCGCCGCCAGCGGTAATCAATGGTCCACCGGCGCCATCGGCTGCCCCATGTTCACCGGAGTCAGGCTACGGGATGTCCTGAACTATTGTGGCGTCGGCGCCGACGCAGTCTACGTGGGTTACTATGGCGCCGACACTCATACCAGTGGTGATCCAGCGCGTGACCCCATTTCTCGCGGCGTACCCATTGCCAAGGCCCTGGAACGGGAATCCATCATCGCCTGGCAGATGAACGGTGAAGATATTCCCCTGCAAAACGGCTATCCCCTGCGCTTAGTCTGTGCTGGTTGGCCCGGATCGGTATCCGGCAAGTGGCTGAACCGATTGGTTGTGAGAAACCAGGTCCACGATGGCGAAAAGATGGCCGCCCCGTCTTATACCGTGCCGGTGGCCCCAGTCGCACCAGGCTCCCGCGTCCCTGAAAGCGATATGCGCATTATTGAGTCCATGCCAGTTAAATCCCTGGTTACCTTTCCCCAGTCCGGCATCAGTCATGATTTTCGTCAACGCCTCACAGTAAGCGGCCATGCCTGGGCCGGAGATAAGCAGGTCAGCGGCGTGTTTATTTCCATCGACTTTGGTGCGACGTGGCTGCCGACAGCACTTAATCCCGCGGCGAATCGACTGGCCTGGCAAAACTGGCAGACCTGGGTACAGTTCCCGGAATCGGGTTACTATGAGATATGGGCGCGCGCGATGGACGACCGCGGCAGGTCTCAGCCGATGATTGTGCCGGGGTGGAATCCCAGGGGGTATCTGAACAACGCTGCACATCGCATCGCCGTGCAGGCTGTTTAGACAAAGGCAGATTTATAGCGATGAATAACAATCGACAGGTACAGGTAAAAGACTCAATGATTCGTTTACACCCAATAGCACAACGCTTCCTCCTGCTGGCCACATTGTTCTGGACAACTGTGTTTAGCGCACAGGAGACTGACCCCGCCAGCGGCCTTATTAAGGCGGAAGGCTGGGAAGTTGTACAGTCGACCTGCACAGAGTGCCATGCCGCACTTCTTATCACCCAGAATGCAGGTAACCGGTCCGTATGGGAAAGTAGAATTCGCTGGATGCAGGAAACCCAGGGATTGCGATTGTTAGCGACTAATGAAGAACAAACCATCCTGGACTATCTGGCGAGCAACTATCCGCAAAAAGCTGCCACCCGCCGCGCTGCCCTGCCAGCACAGCAAATGCCCAGCAATCCTTATAAGGCTGAGGACAAATGACTGCCGACCAACTATCAATGTTTGGTAGCGAGGAAGTGCTGAAGACCAAAGGCGGCAAGGCAATCAGCTTTAACCTGAACAAAACCATCAATGGTCCACAGCAAGCTGTGTTCGATCACTGGTTGATACCAGTCTTCGTTGGCGAATGGATGTTCGGCCCCAAGGTACAGGCTGAAAAAGTACTGGAGCTGAAGAACACGGTCAGGAAGAACGGCAGTTACGAGTACCGCATTGAGCGCAAGGGCAAAGAGATAATCCACAGTGGCGAATTTCTTGAGCTGGATATACCAAACCGGGTAACCCTGAGTTGGCGCGAATCACCGAAAGAGAATCTGGAATCCCAAATCAGCGCACAGTTCTCTAGCGAGGGCAGCAAGACGCGGATGAAACTCACCATCAAGCTGCCCGCAGAACTTGGCCCGGACAAGGACAAAATCAAAGATTCCTGGAGCGCCCGCTGCAAGGCCCTGGCCGAAAAGTTCAACAAATAGACCTCACGCTCTTAGAGACCTATCTCTCGACTCTTAGCTTTCTCTAAAGTGCGCTCGGCCGCATAGGGCAAGATATAGCCAGCCGCCAGGTTTTGTTCCACTACTCGCCGCACCGCCTCCAGGTAAGATTCCCGCGATGGATACAAGGATCGCAGTTGTTCTGCAGTGAACGGCTCGTGGGAACCATATAAGAAGCAGAAGCGATTCGTGGTACCGCTATTCATGCCGGTATTTTTTGCGGTGGCAACTGCGTGCTCTGCAAGCTGAATACCACCCAGCACATTACCGTAGGTATCACGGGCAAACTCTACCTCCGGCAGCGCTCTTGCTACCTGAAGGCGCGCCGCGATAGGCGGTGGCGTGTCATCCCTAATCCAATTGACCAGATGATCATAGGCAGCACTCAACACATCGCGAAAGGGCACTGTGCTATAGGGCGGTAAAGCGCACTCTGTATCCCGGGGCGCAACATCATCAACCGGCAGGCCAGCCATCAAGTTCCGGGCCTTGGCATATTCGATTTCGAAGGGAACATCGACGTGGGAACTACCAGCCACCTCCCATTGCCGAAAATTATCGGAATCGGGCTGAGGCGACGCCGCGCGTCGACGCATATCGGTTTCCGCCATGAGCTTGAAGATTTTCACCGGCTGATCGTCGCGGATGAGACCACCCCCACCATGGACCATGAAGCCATCGTAAACAGGCTCAAGGAGGTGAATGTGATTGGCATAGGTAGCCAGTCGGGAAGCAGATTGCGAATGTCCGGTGGCGATAATTTGCTCGGCGCGGAGGCCGTCAAGGAAATCAGTGGCTCCAGCCGGTGACTCCTCGCCCAATCGATTAATGGCGCGCCCTACGGCAGAAAACACATCATAGGAAAGCGCGTCATTCTCAACTCTGCCGGAGGCGGTCATATCGAGCTGACCATAGCGTTCGGGGCTCCAGTCGATCATGGTGTCGATGCCCATCTGCTGCGCGGACACCACCACGTAGGCATAACCGTTACGCATGAAGTGTTCGCCAGATTGCCACCAGTCAATATCTTTGTCGGGGCCACCGGTCACATTTATCCATTCCACGATGACAATGCCGTTGAAGTCATCCTCAGATGGCCGCCTTACCACCAAACGTGTTTTGTAGGGATGGCCGCCTGATTCTATTGCCCCCGTCGCCATGTCGGGTTGCGAGTAGGTGTTGCCGCTGCCTGAAATAAAAAACTCCTCTTCGATGTAGTCGTAGACATCAAGATCCAGCGCAGAGGCGCTATAGATCCCGTTGCGAGATGGATGCCCTGGCGCTTCAGCTGCAATCGGACCCTCAATCATTGCCGGGGGCACAGCGGCGAAACTGGCGGTCGCCTGCAAGGCAGCAATCAAAGACAATAGGCTTACCCGCTTTGATCTATTGGGGATATTCATCGTGACTCTCTCCAGTTCATTCGCTGAATCGCCAGATTAAAGAGACTGCCAGAATCGGGTGTTCTTAGGCAACTGTTGATAGCTCTGCTGAGCAGCTCGTGGCAATTCTGTCTGGCTTGGCATATGCTGCGCGAATGCAGGAAACCGAGCCTCACTCCCAGACTCTGCCCTCTCCTTCCCTCGCACAATCCGCCCTGTGTTTCGGTGTAGTGGTGCTGGTTATTGCCGTCGGCCTGTTTCGCTTTGGCATAGACTTGCACGTGCTGATGTTTCTCTGCCTGCTGTGGGTAGGCGCCAACGGCCGCTGGCTGGGACTGCACTACGAGACCATCCGTACGCTCATGGGTCAGGCAATTAGCCGCGCCCTGCCTGCAATATACATATTCATCCTGATTGGCATGGTGATCGCCAGCTTTATGCAAAGTGGCACTATTGCCGCTCTCATGTACTTCGGTCTTAGCTGGCTTACCCCAAGTCTGTTTCTGTCAGTGGGCATGGTGCTGTGCGCACTGATGTCGGTGGCAACTGGCACTTCCTGGGGCACGGTAGGCACCTTGGGTGTGGTGTTTATGGGAATCGGTGAGGCCATGGCGATTCCGCTGCCGCTGGTGGCAGGCATGGTCGTCTGTGGTGCAACCTTCGGCGACAAGATGTCGCCAATTTCAGACACCACCAACCTCGCCGCCATGAGTGCCGAGACCAGCCTCTATCGCCACATCTACAGTATGCTCTTCACCACTGCTCCGTCATTTTTGATCGCCTTGCTGATCTTTACTGCGATTGGTTTTCAATACGGCAATGCCAATCTTTCCAGTAGCGCCATCTCGGCTATTCAGGAAGCCCTGCGTGCAGAGTATCGATTGTCTCCTGCTGTTACCTTACTTCCGATCGTCCTGCTGGCCACGCTGAGCATAAAGCGAGTGGCTGCAGAGGTGACCATGTCGGCAAGCGTAGTGCTGGCTGTGTTAATCGCAATCTTCTACCAGCAGAGCAACGTCGCCGAAGTGCTCAATGCGCTCTGGTCTAATACAGCTGCTACGACCGGCATTGAAAATCTGGACAACCTGCTCGGTCGGGGCGGGATTTTCAGCATGGCATGGACGCTCATTCTTGCCATCATGGCGCTGGCCTTAGGGGGCGTTATGCATGGGGTTGGTTTCCTGCGCGTATTGCTGAGCGGCATCATTGCCCGGGTAAACAAAGTCTGGGCCCTGGTAGCAACCACAATTAGTTCGGGACTGATAGGCAATATGGCCATGGGCGAGGCCTACATTTCTATCATCCTTAACTGCCAGCTATTCAAGGAAAAGTATGAGAGTCAGCAGCTTGATCCTGCTGTGCTGTCGCGCACTGTAGAGGAAGGCTCAACCCTGACCACGGGCTTGATTCCCTGGACCACAGCCGGCGCCTTCTACAGTGCGACACTTGGAATCAGTGCGCTTGAGTATGCTCCTTATGCGTTTTTTAATTATCTCAATGCCCTCGTGGCTATCGGCATGGCCACTGCCGGGCTTGGGCTACTTCGCAAAACGACTGCTTGAGTTACTGCCCAAGATTAGCGCGATAGACCTCGCGGGCCGCATCGAACTGACCGTAGACATGATCCTTCTCCGCCTCTGAGCGCCAGTCAGGCCAAGCCTCCGCCAGTTCCTGCAAGCGATCGATCCAGCGCAGACCATAGCTGGCAGATTCCGGATTGCGAATAGGCTCATCCCCTACCTGGAACCAGATAGGATTGGTGAACGCCTGGGTATAAGCCACATCCAACGGGAAGCGATGTTCCGGCGCACCTTCAGTGCGCAGGTGACACCAGCCGCTTCGTTCAACCTCAAGTCTGTAGTCAAGGTCATAGCTCATGCCATTGCGGCCAAGACTGAAACGCTCAACTTCCTGTCCATTGCAGATCAGCATCAGGTTCTCTAACTCGGTAACTGATCGCAGCCAACCCTTGAGACTCACGTCTCCACCGCCCGCCGGCAGTGAAACTGTGTCACCAGGAAGCGCTTCTCCCGCACTGAACTCCAGCAGTGGACCAGAGCTAACGAACGCGCGACCCCGCTTCATCGCATCGAACCAGGCATGCATGCCCAGCCCCTGGCTGCCGGTGTAGACATAAGTGCGCACCGAACCCAGCAGCTTACTACGGTGTAATGAACTGATAGAGTCTTCGCCACCCGTCGCCGTCACGCGCAGGCCATTATTCCAGGCCGCGTAAAGTGGGAAAAAACCAGCGCGATTGGCATCAGACCACTCCAGAGCGTCAGTGGCGCCCAGCGCGGCATCAACCATGAAGCCCTTGCCACCACCGAGATTACCCAGCAGTGGATCATTGTCGTCATTGTAGGGATGCACATAGCCGGTTACTGCACCCTGCGCCTTTGCCTTCATCATCATGTCCGTGTTGCTGGGATAAAGACTTTCAATGGCCGTGCCTTCATAGCCAGTGACAAACGGTGAAATGAGGTGCTCGGATAAGCCGAACATAAAAATATGGCCATAAAAAGGCGGCCGGTATTCCTGACCCACCACCACAATCTGGTCTGGCTCCGATACGGAATGGGCGTTACCACCCGCCTCGAAATAGTGATAATCGAGAATCCGATTGTCTTTGTTGGCCACCTGCTCAAGTACCAGATCCTGATCCTCTGCGCGTGACATCATCATCAGGTTTTCAAGTGTGTTGTGCAGATTACCAGCATAGTTTGCATGCACATGGGTTGACGCGTTATACCAACCCTTGGCGCCCATATCAGTCAGTCGCTTGAGGCTAACCTGTAGCTCTGTGACCTCGCCTTCTTCGATATCAGCACTGATAGTTTGCGGAAAAAATTCAAAGCCTTTCACAAAGGTCAATTCAGCTTCACCCACCGGCAGCTGTAGTGAAAATTCACCCGGATTATGAAAAATCAGATCACCCCTGCCGCTAGCACGCGCATAGGCGGAGAGCGGTGTATATAGTTTCCCGTCACTGGCCGTGAGGTGCACCCGATGATGAATAGGCTCGGGATGACCGGATTCCGTTACCCTGACCTTGAGCACTCCCATAGGGCGTTTATAATGATGCTCAGTGATATCTACCGACTCCAGTTTTCCCCCATAGGTTTCCAGCAACTTGAGTTGTGAGACACCCGGCTCGTTTGATATGAAGGCTATCCACTCACCATCCGGAGACCAACGCGGATGAAATGCATCATGGGTGTAAAAGGTCATCTTGTAGGGCTCACCACCAGTCGTGGGCTGCACGTAGAGATTATTGTACTGATCGGCGGAACCTCGGGTTGAGGTATAGATAAAGCGTTTGCCGTCAATGGAGACATCTGGCCGGTGTCGATACAGAGTTTGCTCAGCAAGAACGGTAGTAGCCTGGGTAATACCGTTCTCAATGGCAGGTACGCGCAGAACATTGCCGGAGCCCAGCGGAACATTACGATTAGACACCACCAACAGCTCTTCACCATTAGGAAACCAGCTCGGCGTGATATGCATGTCCCAGTTGCCAAAATAGAGTCGGTTGCGCCCGTAGTCATTGTCTGCTGACACTGCCACCGGATCACCAGCCCAGTCGCCATCGGCAAAGTCCCTGATGTAGAGATTGAAGTAGCCATTGGGGTTAGTAGAGACATAGGCTATGCGGGATCCATCCGGAGAAAAAACCGGATCGGTATAAACGGCAGTGTCATCGGTTAGACGAGTGATCTCACCAGATTCTGTATCCAGTAATTCAAGCTGTATGCGCTGATGCTCGTAATCGGCGGTGAATATAATGTAGCGTCCATCCGGTGACCAATCTGGAGAAGAGTGATAGGCCTCGGAGTAAGTCAGCTCGTAGGCTACACCGGTCTGCGGGTCCACTTTCCAGATAGAACCATGCATGGCAACAGCAATCCACTCACCATCTGGTGACCAGTCCGGTGCCCAGGGGGTTGAACTCGGCGCCGGTGGAAAATAAAAATTATGCATATAGTTGCCACCACTTCTCGCCTCCGGATAGAAAAGTCCCTGAGCCTGAAGTGCTAGCGGAAGACAAAGCAATGTGATGAGAAGCAGTGTAAGACGCGCTACCATTGTAGGCAGCCCTCGTGATCCGGCCATGGTTTTCTCCTGAATCGATCCACACAGAGAGCTAGAGACTATCGCATCCCTGATGAGGAAAGAAGGGCAATAGCTGCAGGCTGAGCTGCTTCGATCGAGACTAATGGTAACGGCGGCTTTTTCAGGCAGCGTGGCGCGAACTGCGCCGATTCAGGAACCTTGCTAGGCACTGTCCTGATGGAGCGGCATCGCATGACTGCCCTCTTTCAAATTGCGTTCATTGCGCTACCTTGATTATGCGGCATCACGGGACTGACTGAGGTAATTAGAAAGGGATTCGACTTCTCTATCTGAGAATTGATAGCCCAACTTGGTGCGGCGCCAGAGAATATCTTCAGCCGTATGAGCCCACTCGTGTTCACACAGGTAGTCCACCTCCCTCCGATAAAGGTTGGCGCCGAAACAAACACCCATATCTCCCATACTGCGAGTATTTTTGAGAATCTTGAAGGCAAGGGTGCCGTAACTACGCTGCCAGCGCCTGATAATGTCAGGCCGCAGCCAGGAATACTGACTGGCAAGATCCTGAAACAGGTTCTCTGACAACTCGAAATCCCCTCCAGGAAGCGTGGCCCGTTTAGTCCAGCTGCCTCTGGTGCGTGGAAAGAATGGCCCTAGCTGGTTCATGACTTGCTCCGCCAATACCCGGTACGTTGTCACCTTGCCACCATAAACGGACAGCTGTGGTGAGGGCTTCTTGTCGAGGTGCAACTTGTAGTCTCGCGACACCTTCGTCGCTGCTGTGCCCTCTGACTCTATCAGTGGCCGAATTCCGGAATAACTGCCTACCACATCGGAACGTGAAACGCTGTTTTTGAAGTAGAGATTGACGATTGCAATCAGATAATCCCGTTCTGCATCGGAAATTGTCGGTTTATCCAGGTCTCCCTCATATTCCTCCTCCGTGGTACCAACCAACGAATATTTGCCCAGGTATGGAATCACAAATATCACCCGACCATCGTGGTGCTGCAACAGAAATGCGTTGTCCTGATCATGCAATTTCGGCAGCACAATATGGCTACCTTTGACCAGGCGCAACTTGTAAGATGCCTCGTCTCCCATGAGCTTGGCGTGTAGTTGACTTACCCACGGGCCAGCCGCGTTAACCAGCACCTTGCAGCGCAGCTTTTGGTCGGTATTTTCGATATGGTCACGCACCATGACGTGCCAGCCGTAGCCATCCGAATACACGTCGACAACTTCGGTCCGGGTTAGAATATCTGCGCCGTGCTCCTGTGCTTGCAAGGCATTGATCAGCACCAGGCGCGAATCGTCCACCTGTGCATCCCAGTATTCAAACCCACTGCGAATACTTGAGTTAAGTGGACTTGAGACACCATAACTCAATGAACGCGAACGCTTGTAGTGTCCGCGTTGGACCAGATAGTCGTACACAAATAATCCCACGCGCAGCAACAAACCGTTGCGCGAGTTGCCCAACATGGGAATTTGAAAGGCCAGAGGTTTGATAATGTGCCGCGCTGCAGCGGTGAGAATCTCCCGCTCCTGCAGGGACTTTCTTACCAGGGCAAACTGATACTGCTCTAAATAGCGTAGCCCACCGTGAATCAGCTTTGAACTCCAGGATGACGTAGCGCTAGCCAGGTCACCTTTCTCAACCAGGGCAACCTTGAGGCCACGACCGGCCGCATCGGCAGCAATCCCGGCACCATTGATCCCGCCGCCAATCACCAGAAGGTCATAGTCTGTTTGTGTTTGATTCACAGGGCTAATTCTGACTAAGTGGAGCATTACAAATCGGCGCGGAGCACGCCAATCATTGGTCGAGTTAGTGTACCATGGCTCTCCGACCCGCTTACTAAAAAGTTTAGGTACTTCAAGCGAAAACGATCACAAAAAACGCCCATAGTGCACAGATAATGAAAACCAATCCGCAGAGTAAATTTCTGACCGGATTAAGACCACACAATAAGACTTAGAGAGACCCAGCATGAGCACATATATTCTCGCAATCGACCAAGGCACCACTAGCAGCCGCGCATTGGTTTTTAACGCCAGCGGCAATCAACTGGGCGTTGGACAACAGGAATTTACCCAGCACTTTCCTGACAATGGCTGGGTCGAACATGATGCCGAGGAGATCTGGGACACCACCCTCGCGAGTTGCCGCGCCGCACTGGAAGCTACCGGGATTACAGGGGCTGATCTCGCCTGCATCGGCATCACCAATCAACGTGAGACAACAGTTGTCTGGGACAAGGCTACCGGCAAGCCCATCCATCACGCCATTGTCTGGCAGGACCGGCGTACCAGTGGCTATTGCACTGAGCTAAAACAGCAAGCTGGACTAGTGGAGAAGATCCAGGATAAGACCGGCCTGCTATTGGACTCTTATTTTTCTGCCACCAAGATTCGCTGGATTCTCAATGCAGTGCCGGGCGCCAGGGAAAGGGCCGTGAATGGCGAATTGGCTTTTGGCACCATCGATAGCTGGTTACTTTGGCACCTTACCGGCGGGCAGAGCCACTGTACCGATGCCACCAACGCATCACGCACCATGCTGTTTAATATCCAGGAACAATGCTGGGATGAGGAACTGATGGCGCTTTTTGACGTGCCCGCTGCGATATTGCCTGAAGTAAAAGACTGCGCCGCAGATTTTGGACTGAGCCAGGCATCCTTTTTTGGCTCCGCTGTGCCAATTACAGGAATGATTGGTGATCAACAGAGCGCCGCATTTGGGCAGGGCTGTTTCGGAGCCGGAATGGCAAAGAGCACTTACGGCACTGGTTGTTTCCTGTTGTTGAATACTGGCGAAGACATGCTGAAATCCAGCAACCAGCTGTTAAGCACCATCGCCTACCGACTCAATGGTCAGACTGTGTATGCGATCGAAGGCAGTATCTTTATGGCAGGAGCGACAATGCAGTGGATCAGGGATGGCCTGAAGCTTATTGATGACGCGGCCGAATCCGAGGCGCTGGCTGAGGCGACACCCGACAATCTGTCAGTCTATCTCGTGCCCGCGTTCACCGGACTGGGCGCGCCCTACTGGGATCCAGACGCGCGCGGCGCCTTGTTGGGCATGACGCGAGACACTGGGATTAAGGAAATCGTCACAGCCGGACTGATGTCGGTGTGTTATCAGACTCGGGATCTGGTGGAGGCCATCGCTGCTGATGGCGCGGTACTTTCCACCCTGAGAGTGGATGGCGGCATGGTAAAAAACAACTACGTGCTTCAGAAACTCGCTGACGTATTGGATGCTGAGGTTCATCGGCCAGAAATTATTGAAACCACTGCCTTAGGTGCGGCCTATATGGCAGGGCTGCAGCAGGGTTTGTTCAGTTCACTGGAGGAAATTTCTGAAAAGTGGCAACTGCAGCAAGCCTTCAAACCAGCAAAAGATGAGAGTTGGAGAGAACAACAGTATCAGGGGTGGCAAGAGGCAGTAGCGCGCACCCGGAGCCAGGGCTAGTCATGGAGCTGCATCTCATCAGGCACGGTCAGACCAACTGGAACGAGGAGCGGCGGGTCCAGGGGCAGAGCGAATCCAGACTTACGGATCTCGGCATCGAGCAGGCCAAGGGCCTCGGGGAACGCATACAGAATATCGAGTTTAACGCGATCTATTGCAGCAGCAGCCTGCGCACGCGGCAGACTGCCGATCATGCCTTTCCTGCCTGGCAGAAAACGATCACCTACCTGGATTCATTACGCGAAATTCATATGGGAAAATGGGAGGGCAAACTCTATGCAGAAATTGAGTCAGAAACTCCTGACTCTTACTACCATTTCTGGAATGAACCCCATAAGTTCGACGTCCCCGGTGCCGAGTCATTTTTCCAATTGCAGAATCGCGCCATGAAAGCGATTAAAGCGATTCAGCACGACCACCACGGCGAGCGCGTGGCGCTGGTAAGTCATGGCGCGCTCATCAAGACCGTCTTGGCACACATCGAAGACCTGAGCATGGACCAGCTTTGGACACCGCCACTTATGCACAACTGTGCCCATAATATTATCAGCGTAAACGACGCCGGCGATCTGCACATCGTGCAGTATGCCGATCAACCATACGAGCAAGTCAGAAGCTGAACGGACGGACGCAGGAAAAGCAGCAAACTAGGGTTTATTGTGCCTGCGACGCGCATTGATCTGCGTCTTCAACCAGCGTCGAAACGGCGGAATATCAGTAGCCAACAGGGCCAGACCCAGGGGAATCATCCAGAAACCCAAAATCGGCAGAAACCCGAGCGCGCCCAGCAGCATCAACATGAACCCTAGCAAACCACGCACAATCGGGGGCAGGTAGCGCTCGCTCCGTTTCAACATCAGGTAAGTATGCGCCACCATCAGGCGACGCCGACTCCGCGCGGCACTCACTCCTTGCTCTACGCTGTTTTGCTCAGCCCTGTCTTGCTCAGCCGCCATTGAAAGCCTCTCTCATGATAGCCCTCTTATTACTACTCGCTAAACACCACCCTAGTCGCTGGTGAAGCTTCGATTTTGCACTGATGTGGTATGCTTGCTAATGCAAAAGACTGATTGAAAGGGAAGAATCATCGTTGGTTAACCGCGCCCATAACATGCTGCTGTTTACAGTGATTGCCGTTTCGGTCCTGCTGCTGTCACAGGCTATCGGCCTCTGGGTAAACAGCAGCATTCCACAGAACACCACCGTTGAACTGAATAGCTTCATACATTTTACTCATATAAGAAACTTTGGAGGTGTGTTTGGCCTGGCTCAAGGCTCAGGCTGGTTGTTTGCCCTGGTCAGCATCGGTCTACTTTTGGCTGTGTCTGCCTATCTGTGGCTAAGCCCAGACCTGCAGCGCTATGAATACATTTGCTTCGGTTTTGTAGTGGGCGGCGGTGCTAGCAATATCGTTGATCGCTTGCTGCATGGCAGTGTAATTGATTTCATTGACATCCAACATATTCCATTCTGGAACTATGTATTCAATACCGCCGACGTCATGATCCACGTTGGTATCTGGCCACTGCTTATTCTAAGCTTTGTGTTTGGTGCCCAGGCTGGTAAAAACGACACTTAAGCGCGAGCATCAACGAATACAAGGTACAAAAAAAGCCCGGTCGAATTCGACCGGGCTTTTTAGTTCAGGGGAGCAACCTGAGAAAACTCACTGAATTACATGCGATGGCAAAGTGTATACACGTTATCTTCAGAGTAAACACCGCTGCCACCAAGCGCACCACTGGCAGGTAACGTGTTTTGTCCTGAAGTACCTTGCGTAGCGCGCAGACGACCTGTGGCACCGGAACCATCATCTATTTCACCATCGATCGCGATTGCGGCAGAACCTGGAACCTGGCTCAGGTAAACTTTGTTGCCGCCGAGTCCACCCATTACAATCTGAGAAGTCAAACCAACCAGACCACCCCAGGAATTTGAAGGCAAAGCAGCTACACAGGTATCAGCTGGATCACCAGCGATGAAACCCGCAGCTTTCAGCTGACGCCAGAAAGCGTCACCTTCAACAGCACCGTTAAAAGTCTGGTTACGGTTAGTTTCGAGTTGGCCGTCGGCATCGCCACCGATATTGGCGCTGCTCCAGCTGGAACCGCGACCTTGTCCTGTTGCAGTAGAACCATCATCCCCAGGCGTACGGCCATAGCGATCTTGGTAGGCGAATACAGTTGCAGCAGTGCCATTCATGTCTTTAACAGTTTGCTTGACGCGTGAGTTTTCGATGAGTTGCTGCCCTTGCATTACACCACCCACCAGCAGACGGATGATCACCAAGACAATAGCGATCTCATTCAGGGTGAAGCCTTGTTGGCTTCGCCTTGCCTGAACTGTCTGGATCGAGTTTTTCAATTATTGTTCTCCCCGGTTAAGCTCGTTGAAATACTTAAATTCGTGTTCATCAATCTGAACCGAGAAACAATTGGCGTGGGCTATATAGGTGGCCGTTAGTCTCCGTAATATGTAGATTTAATTTACAAAGAACGCGGCAAAGATATTACGAATATCATAGGCTCTTGGGTAGGTGTAAATGCCTGCAAGGTGTCTCCAGCCTCCGTAATTAGCTGCCTCATGAGATATAGCCCAATTCCCAGGCCACCCCCTTTTTCACTCCAGAGTGACTCAAATAGCCGTTCTGACCACAGACAGGGACTGCCATTGATAACAGTAATTTCAATGCGGACTTGATCGCCCTCCTCTGCAATGAAAACCTTGATATCGGGCTGAACCTCTCTGTCTCTGCCGCTTTCATCAGCATAGTTTACAAACAAATTACCAAAAACACTGTTCAGACCGCTTTCGTAGAGTAGGCATTACTGTCCGCAAACTCCCCAACAGCTCAGCCTCTTTTCCTGCAGGGGTGCCGCTTATTTGCTCAGCCACCAGGCTGGACGAGTATCGCGCTAGGGCACGCTGTTAATCCGCAGTAAACAGAGGAATCCTGGATTCTTCGAACTTCACCTGAAAATGAGTGAGCACCACCCAGGCGCGCATCGATCAGGATGAATAGTTTTTGTTGCCAATGGCTACTTGCACCAAAGCATCTAGACATCATGTCTCGCAACTATTTGGCGGTTAAGCACCATTTATGGCATGTTGTTCAGATTACGGCTGGCGTGAAACTATAGTCTAGGTCGATCTGACATCAAAAGTGCTGTCAGCACGCAGCAGGGGCTGTCAGCAATTCGTCCACATTGCCAGCAAGTCGGAGCGACTCCATATCATCGCGACTAACAGGACTCCAACCTTGAATTCATCGAGATTTAGCGGCGTACTTGCACCAGTTATTACCCCCTTTAACGAAGATCTGCGCCCAGATTATGCGCGCTTTCTTAAACACTGCCAGTGGCTGGTGAGCCAGGGTGTCGGTCTCGCGGTGTTTGGCACCAACAGCGAAGCGAATTCATTGAGTCTCGCGGAGAAGAAAGACCTGCTAACCATGCTGGTAGAAGGTGGTATCGATCCGGCGCTGCTGATGCCCGGCACCGGCAGTTGCGCCCTCACCGACGCCATCGAGCTTACCGCTCATGCGGTGAACTTAGGCTGTGGTGGGGCGCTAATGCTGCCGCCGTTTTACTACAAGGGCGTGGCCGATGACGGGCTTGTCGATTTCTTTAGCGCGGTGATTGAAGGTGTGGACGACCCGGCACTGCGAGTCTATCTCTACCATATTCCGCCAGTGGCCAATGTGCCAATTCCCCATACGGTGATCAAGCAATTGGCCGAGAAGTATCCAACCCAGATTGCCGGCATCAAGGACAGTTCTGGCGACTGGTCGCATACCCAGGCATTGAATGAACTGGGCATCGAAGACTTTCGGGTGTTCTGTGGATCGGAGAGCTTTCTGCTCAAGAACATGCAGGCCGGTGGCGCGGGCTGTATCTCAGCAACGGCCAATGTCAATCCTGGCGCCATCAAAACACTATACGACCAGTGGCGGACCGCTGATGCGGAGCAGCTACAAGCTGGGCTGAACACCATACGCGGCATCTTCCAGTCCCGCCCCATGATTCCTGCCCTGAAGGCGGCGACTGCAATTTATGGCGATGACCCGATCTGGTTTCGAGTCAGGCCACCTCTGCAGCCCCTCACGGCAAACCAGCGGGATGAACTGCGCCAGGAACTGGCCGCAGCGAACTTCCAAATGCCTGATATTTAGCCCGTTTCTGCGCAATGCAGGGTCTTTTTGGCCGTAGACAAAGTCCATTCCTTACGGTAGCCTCAAAAACGGTGTTGGCGTTGCGACACGGTTCGCGCGTCAATACCTTAACATTTTGTTTCTAATGTAGTTTTTAAGAGAAATAAACAGCCCGACGCAGTACTAACTGGATTTCTCAATATCTCAGTGAGGCTAATAATGACAATAAGACGAACTATTCTGCAAAGCGTTCAATCTGTAGCAACCGCAGCATTGGTTCTGGCCTGTTCCGCAAGCGTAATGGCCCAGGATTCAGTCGAGTGGTACACCCTCGGCAATGACTTTGCCCATACCCGCTATTCTCCCGCCGATGAAATCAACATCGACAATTTTGAAGACCTGGAAGTGGTCTGGGAATGGGATGGCGCCAGCATGGGTGCCAGCAGCGGTCGTGCCACGCCTAGCTACATTAATGGCATGCTGTACACCGTGGCCGGTCCTCGCCGCCATGTGGTAGCCATTGACCCCAAGACTGGAGAGACAGCCTGGAGCTATCGCCTGCCCAATACGGCCCGCTGGGAATATTCCATGCGCGCCGACTACGGCAAGGGCATAGCCTACGATGAGGTGAATGGACGCGGTGTAATTTATATCGTAACACCAGGCTTCTTCCTGGTTGCTCTCGATGCGGTCACCGGTACCCCGCTGGAAGGCTTTGGCCAGCCCGTCCCTGTTGATGGCTTCCCCGAAACCGGCGTAGTGGATCTGCTGGCTGACCTCGGCCATCCCTTCGACCCCTATGATGGTGTGCCACTGGAGACTGGATATATCACCGCGTCATCTCCCCCAATCGTTGTTAACGATACGGTAATCATTGGTAACTCCGCTGAGCAAGGCTACCACCAGTCCCGGATCGAAAATATTCCGGGCGATATCCTGGCTTACGATAAGAGTACCGGTGACTTCAAATGGAAGTTTAACGTGATTCCGCGTCCCGGTGAGTATGGCCATGAGACCTGGGAAAATGATGCCTGGGAGTGGACCGGCGACGTTTCCTCGTGGGCACCTATCTCCGCCGACGTGGAAAACAACCTGGTTTATGTGCCGACTAACGGGGCAACCATCGACTACTATGGCGGCTTCCGCCCAGGCGACAACCTGTACGGCACCAGCCTTATCGCACTGGATGCATCCACCGGTGAGCGAGCCTGGCATTTTCAGATGGTGCATCACGACATCTGGAACTATGACAACCCGATGAACCCAATCCTGATGGACGTGAACGTTGATGGGCAGGAAATACCGGCAGTGATGCAGGTAACCAAGCAAAGCTTTGTTTATGCCTTCAACCGTTTGACAGGTGAGCCAATCTGGCCAATCGAAGAACGGCCGGTACCGCAATCAACGGTGCCAGGTGAAAAGCTGTCGCCTACCCAGCCCTTCCCGACCAAGCCCGCCCCTTTCGATATTCAGGGAATCTCAGTCAACGACCTGGTCGACTGGACACCAGAATTGCGTCAGCAGGCTATCACGGCGATGGCCGACTATATGATGGGACCGCTATTCCTGCCTCCGATCCAGCGTGGTCATGAATCAGGCAAGCGAGCCGCTATGTTCTGTCCAGGCGGTGGTGGTGGTGCCAACATTACGGCACCAGCAGTGGCCGATCCAACTACAGGCATGCTGTACGTATCTTCGCGCTCAGCCTGCAGCCCGGTACAGCTAGTACCTGGTGAAGAGGCTGACCTGCAATACGAACTGCCTACCGGAACCACCTACGCCCAGTATGCTAATGGACCAGGTGCAGGCTCTCCTCGTCACCCGGCCCAGATTCCATACTTCAAGCCACCCTACAGCCGCATTACGGCGATCAACATGAACACAGGTGAGCATGAATGGATGATTCCAACTGGCAATACGCCCGCCCGCGTTCAGCAGGTGATTGAGGCAAACAATCTGGATGTTGGCAATACCGGAACCGGTGCGTTAGTGCCAATGACTGTGACATCCAACATGCTGCTCTACTCCGACACTGAAACTGATGGCACGCCGATGCTCTATGCAATTAACAAGGCAACCGGTGAGACTGAAGCCGCAATCGAAGTACCAGCGCGAAGCCGCTATGGCATGAGCACCTGGGTTCATGAGGGACACCAGTACATCATGCTGCAAACCGGCAGTAAGCTGACAGCCATGGCCTTGCCTGCTGCAGCGCCGGGTGGCGATCACTAAACCTGACACCCTCTTGGCAAAAAACAAAAACCCGATCACTTGCAGAAGCGATCGGGTTTTTTATTGGCTATCATTCTTATCCTGCGGCGTAACGACGGCATTGCCTGCACCAGCAGCAACCCTATCAAATGCCTAACGGTACATATTCATCTGCCTGCGATGTCTATCAGCATTGGGATCTTCGATAGATTCCACTGCTTCAATTCTCGCGATATAGCGATCGGATAAGCCGGCAGTTCGTGCACCATGAAGGACATGGTGTTTGTACCAGTGATAAGGCTTGAGCCTGGGGTCTATCTTGGTGGCCCAATAGGTAAAGACTTTGATGTCCTGCCCGCCGACCAGCGTCACCGTCACGGTTCTGACTTCGTATCCTTGCCCTACTCCCTCGAATCGATCAAGCGCAGGCTTCCCCGATTCAGGCAGGTCGAACACGACTCCAAGCACAAACACATCGCGTTCTGTCGCGTAAGCGATATTACATTTTGCAGAACCGTCGTCGCTTTGCTTATGAAACTGCAATACGTGATTAGCCAATGTTGCTACTCCGACAACTGACGTGATGCCAACCCGCTCCCCGAGTCTCGGCGCAGACATATTTGATCCATAGGCGAAGTACAGCAAGCGAGCTCCTACTTTAACTCAATGGTAACCGCTTGCGGCGATCCCATCACCGCTCTCTCAGCCCTGACCGTACCTGCAGCAATAAAACGCGTGTCGCCCACAGCGTAAGCCTCGGTCAGAGTAACGCCACTGGCGAAGGTATATTCGAGTATCCCGGGTTCGCTGAACACTTGTAGCGCATCCCGTTCATAGGTCATCAACTCGCCAGCTTGGCCCTCTTGCCAACCGTGAACCCACTCCAGAACGCGCTCATTATCGATAGCCAACTCGGCGCCTGAACGCGGGAACGCGGCTTCCGTACCTCTGATCACATCAACTCTCCGCCCAAGCACGTCCTTGAGGTCGAACATAATGGCCCAGCGTGTTGGCGTATCTTCCGGAAAGCGAACCATCTCTTCCTTGTGCGTCACTCCAGCAGGCTGGAAAAAAGGTCGGGGGATATCGAAAGGTGGTGTCTGAGGATTCTCGGTGCCATCCAGCGTGGTAATGCGTATAGGTCCGTAGCGTAAATAAACCGCAGCCAAATCATATCGATGGCGGTGATAGGGTTGTGAAATGCCAGGCAGCCAGGTGACATCCCATGCGTAAACCCTTTCGTTTTCAAACAGGGTTCGCACGCCAATACGGGGGTAGGCATGGGGCAACTCCTCTTCAGCGAAACTTGGCAATTGCGGGACCCCAAGCACCAGTAAAAGAAAAGGAATCAAAGTGAGTTTTCTTATTTTCATATTGTCACCTCTACTGAATGCTGGAATGAGCGATTGCTCCCAGTTTAGTGTGAATCCCGGCCAGAGCATGGAGTCCAAGTCTAATCCAAAGCTCGACTTGCGAGGTTTGACGACTTCTGGGCGATGATGCAGACATGGAGTTCGGGGTATTGGTCAAACTCAACGTGTCGTATGCGGCAACCCAGTTCGTCAAGCAGCGCAAGGATGACATTTACACCTAGCGAACCATAATATACTTCAGGCCCCATTGTGCTGTCGTAAAGCTCCCCCACTTCGTCTGTTCCACCACAGCTAAATATCAACACGCCATCTTCAGCAAGCCCTTTTACGAGCTTCGTAAAAACAGCCTTCTGCGCCGATAGCGGCACATGCCAGATACTGTCCCAAGCCGTAATAAAGTCATAGGTGGTGGGCAATTCCCAGTTGCAGATGTCTGCATGATGTAACTGAACTTCCGGATGACGTTGGCGAGCCAACGCAATCATCTGCCAGGATATATCAATTCCTATCGGGGCAAACCCATGGCCCTGCAAGAGTTCTATGAAGCGGCCGCTACAACCACAACCCACATCCAACGCCCTGCGGCGACGCTGCGTGAACGCGATGGCATATTCGTGTACTGCAATACCATTGCTACGATCGAATTTATCGGAAGTCCAGAGTTGAGTAATCTGGTCGTAAATCTCGCCGGTTTCAACCGGGGTAAGAGGTGATTTGGGCAAAGTCTACGATTTCCGAAATAAATAACTACTGGCGCGACAATCCGCACAGGCAAACGCCGATGCCTACCCCGTGCGCTGTGGAATCAGGGCGAGCGTGTCGCCGTCCAAAACTGCAATAAATCTCGGTTGGGTGCATGGGTCAAGCCTTCGAGCCTTCCATCAACCAGTTTGCCTGAATGGTAATATTCAGTTGACGCATCGGCAGTAATGAACGCGAAATAGAGCTCACCAAAAACGTCGTTATAACGCCCCCCGGTAAAGGGCGTGTTATAAAACTCTCCGGAGAAACTCCCTTCATTAATTAGTTGGAACACCACCAAACTACTTAACTTTAGCAGGAATTTCAGATCTTAACAATTTGACCAAAGTTACCTAGAGCCCTGATATCTAATACTATTTGCGGGCTCTTTGGCTCAGCAGGGAGGCCTATTTCTACCCTCTCACTCGTCTGCTGCCTTGGTGTGCGGAACCAATTTGTTCAAACCGGGCAATCTTCCTGTCGTCATCCCGACTCCCAACAGCACTAGCATACAGCCCAGAAGAGTGAAAAGCGTGATGCTTTCCGCAAGAAAGAGATTTCCCCACAGGATGCTGAAGAGTGGGATCAAGTAGGTCGTCATGATGGTTTGCTGTGAGCCTATTCGCGCAATCAGGCGATAAAACATGAGATAGGCCAGGCCGGTACAGCCAATCCCCAGGGCTGCAACGGCTGCCCAGACTGGCGCCGAGGGCATGGTTTCCGGAAGCGCCTGCAGAGAAAAAGGAAGCAACAGCACCGAGGAAAACAACAGACTGCCGGCGGTAATAGCCAGACCAGAGACACCCGCAAGTTTGTGCGCAACAAGATTCAGGGCAATACCGTAGAGAAAACAGGCGAATAACACGGCCGGCACAGCCAGCGTACTGCCCGCTCCCATCTCGATTGCTTGCGGGTCAAACACCAACACGATCACACCAGCGAAGCCAAACGCCATACCCAAGATCGAAAGCACTGACAAGCGCTGACCAAACACGAGAAATGCAATCAACGCTGTAAAAAATGGCACTGTAGCATTCATGATGGATAACAACCCCGCGCTCACATACAGCGCAGCAAAGGCAAAAAAACAAAACGGTACAGCCATATTCGTGAGACTGATCAGGAATATCGTTCGCCAGTTAGCAACGAGGTCCGGCCACCGTCCCAGTAATAGGCACATGGGTAGCATCACCAGCGCGGCGCTCAGTACTCGTATCTGAACCAAAAATAGCGGACCAAACTCTGGGGCAGCAATTCGCAGGAACAGAAAGGAAGAACCCCATATTGCTGACAGAAGCAGGAGTTCGACGTAATTTTGGGTGGTCGATTGTTGCATACTCGTTCACGAGTTAGGCGAGCTGTCCTGGATTCGAACAGCGGGCTGTATGAGCGGAGCGACGCCGCGAGCGGCGCAAATCAGGATTTGTTGAAGAGTCAGTATCTACGAATAAGTCGCTTCAGCCTTTGCAACAGCCTGGCTGACATCGCAACTATGTCCCTGCGCATTAAGCACATTACCCAACCCGGAGATGCAAAAATTCACGTTCTTACGATTGCTGGCATAGCCCATAAGTCCGATTCGCCAGACTTTGCCAGCCAGGGCGCCTAAGCCTGCGCCTATTTCAAGGCTGTATTGCTCTAGCAATGCAGCTCGCACGGCACCATCATCAATGGACTCTGGAAAGGAAACGGCGTTCAACTGAGGAAGTCGGCTGCTTTCCTCCACAACGAATCCCAAACCCAGGCTTTCCAGGCCGGCCACCAGAGCCAGGTGATTTTGGCGGTGTCGCTGCCATGATTTCTCCAAACCTTCTTCCTGAAGAATGACCAGAGATTCGTGCAGGGCATAAAGAGAATTTACCGGTGCTGTATGGTGGTAGGAGCGCTTGGCATCGGCTCCCCAGTAACCCATCACCAGATTTGTATCCAGGAACCAGCTTTGCACCTTGTGCCTGCGATGCTTGATTCTATCAGCGGCTCGGGCCGAAAAACTAACCGGAGATAAACCCGGCACACAGGACAAACACTTCTGAGTGCCGGAATAAATAGCGTCTATGCCCCATTCATCGACCTCTAATTGGATACCAGCCAGAGTCGTCACAGCATCCACTATCGCCAGACAGTCATGAGCATTCGCCAGTCGGCACAGGGCCTCGGCATCACTGCGGACGCCCGTAGATGTCTCGCTGTGCACAAATGCCAGCGCAATGGCGTCAGGGTGCTGCTTTAAGGCAGCTTCAGTTTTATCCAAGTCAACCGGCTTGCCGAAATCATCTATCACCATGATTGCTGTTCCGCCACAGCGCTCAACGTTTTCCTGCATGCGCCCACCAAACACCCCGTTCTGGCAGATAATCACCTTGTCGCCTGGTTCTACTAGATTGGTAAACACGCACTCCATGCCTGCGGACCCAGGCGCAGAGACTGGTATAGTCAGGTCGTTATTAGTCCTGAAGGCATACTGCAATAAGCCTTTAAGTTCATCCATCATGCGGATAAAAGCGGGGTCCAGGTGACCAATAGTCGGTCGTGAAAGTGCCTCCAGGATACGGGGATTAACATCGGATGGGCCAGGACCCATGAGCGTACGAACCGGAGGGTGGAATGAATCAGTCATCTGCTTGAATCTCACGAATTAAAAAACCCGACCATCTTGTGGACCTTGAGGCACCGTGAAGATGATCGGGTTTGGATTTGCCAGGTAGAGGATTAAATATTGGTCCTCTACAGTGTAATGCCGCTATTCGTCTTCAGCTACTTCTACATCGTTTTCGTAGTCGCTGGTGTCGACCTGCGGTCGATCAACCAGCTCAACATAGGCCATTGGTGCCTTATCGCCCGCGCGCTCACCACATTTGAGGATACGGATGTACCCGCCGGGACGTTCGGCATAGCGTGGCCCGAGCTCATCGAACAACTTGCCTACTGTCGCTTTATTGCGTGTACGGCTAAAGGCCAGCCGACGATTTGCCACGCTGTCTTTCTTAGCCAGAGTGATTAATGGCTCCGCCACCATGCGCAATTCCTTAGCTTTCACTAAGGTAGTCTTGATAATTTCGTGTTCAACCAGTGAAGAAGTCATGTTACGAAACATGGCCGTTCTATGGGAACTATTGCGATTTAGTTGGCGACCGCTTTGTCGATGACGCATAACTCTCTACCTTTTATCTCTATTGCCGCTATGATCAAGCAGCGCGATCGTCTGACTTGAGGCTGGATGGTGGCCAGTTTTCCAGACGCAAACCCAGTGACAGGCCGCGTGTTGCCAACACATCTTTAATCTCAGTCAGAGACTTCTTACCCAGATTAGGCGTCTTCAACAACTCAACTTCAGTGCGCTGAATCAGGTCGCCAATATAATAAATATCTTCTGCCTTCAGGCAGTTCGCAGAACGAACCGTCAGTTCAAGGTCGTCTACTGGACGCAGAAGTATAGGATCTATCTCGTCCTCGTGCTCTTCTGGTTCAGCAATGATTTCGCTTTGCAGATCTACGAAAACGCTCAGCTGATGCTGCAGAATAGTAGCAGCGCGACGAATAGCTTCCTCGGGATCGATAGTGCCATTGGTCTCAAGATCAATGATCAGCTTGTCTAGGTCAGTGCGCTGCTCAACGCGGGCATTCTCCACTGAGTAGGAAACGCGAACCACAGGGCTATGAGAGGCATCCATCAACAGTTTACCTACCGCGCGCGTTTCTTCTTCGTCGGCAATGCGGCTGTCGGCAGGAGAATATCCCCGACCCTTACGCACAGTAATGCGCATATTTAGCTCGCCGTTATTGTTCAGGTTTGCGATGACGTGATCAGGATTTACGATTTCAACATCGTGATCTAGTTCAATATCACCCGCTGTGACTGTACCAGCACCCTTCTTGCTCAGGTTTAAAATCGCTTCGTCGCGGTTGTTAAGAACCACTGCTATCCCTTTCAGGTTCAGCAGGATTTCAATCACGTCTTCGCGGACACCTTCAATGGTGCTGTATTCGTGCACAACCCCGTCAATTTCTACTTCTTCAACCGCACAACCAGGCATGGATGACAGGAGAATTCGGCGCAGTGCATTCCCCAGGGTATGCCCGAAACCACGCTCTAGCGGCTCCAATACAACCTTTGAATGGCACTTGTCGAATTCATCGACCTGTATCACTTGCGGTGTCAGGAAATCAGATAAAGAAATTTGCATGTATAGTCACCCTTTCTGTGTTTGGACACTACTTGGAATAAAGCTCAACGATCAGATTTTCATTGATCTCTGACGGCAGATCAGCTCGATCCGGCTTGCGCGTAAACTGACCTTCCAGTTTGGACATGTCGACTGAGACCCAGTCTATGTCGCTACGCTGAGCTGCAAGTTCCAATGCAGATTTGATTCGTAATTGCTGCTTCGCTTTTTCTCGTATGGAAACTACGTCGCCTTCATTTATCTGGAACGAAGGCACATTGACTACCGAGCCATTCACAAGAATGGACTTGTGAGACACCAGCTGACGGGATTCAGCTCTGGTAGAACCAAAACCCATGCGGTAAACCACGTTGTCCAAACGACACTCCAGCAATTGCAGCAGGTTTTCACCGGTTGCGCCTTTACGACGAGCGGCTTCCTTGTAGTAGCTACGGAACTGCTTCTCGAGCACACCATAGGTACGACGAACCTTTTGCTTTTCGCGCAGTTGCACACCGTAGTCAGACAGACGACCACGACGCTGACCGTGCTGACCTGGGATGGTCTCAACTTTGCACTTACTGTCTATAGGGCGCACACCGCTCTTCAGGAACAGGTCTGTACCTTCCCGACGAGCCAGTTTGCACTTAGGGCCTAAATAACGGGCCATACTTTTTCTCCTAGTTTACACTCGCCGCTTCTTGGGCGGTCGGCAACCATTGTGAGGTATTGGAGTGACATCTGTGATGTTGCTGATCTTCAAGCCACAGCCATTCAATGCGCGCACCGCAGACTCGCGGCCTGGGCCTGGGCCATTTACTCTCACGTCCAGGTTTTTCAGGCCATAGCCTTCAATTGCAGCTTTGCCAGCCTTCTCGGCCGCCACCTGGGCAGCAAAAGGTGTGGACTTTCTGGAGCCACGGAATCCGGATCCACCTGCGGTGGCCCAGGAAAGCGCGTTCCCCTGACGATCTGTAATCGTAATGATCGTGTTATTGAATGAAGCATGGATGAACGCCATACCATCGATGACGGTAGTGCGCGCTTTCTTCTTGCCTGATTTAGCTGTAGCCATGTTTATTTCCAAGTACTCCGACTTAATCGTTATGGGAGTATCTTTACAGTCTCACTAATGAATAACTTTTACTTACGAATCGGTTTTCTGGGACCTTTGCGTGTTCGGGCATTGGTCTTGGTCCGCTGTCCGCGCACCGGTAGATTGCGGCGATGACGAATACCACGATTGCAGCCCAGGTCCATCAATCGCTTGATGTTCATGGAAATCTCGCGACGCAGGTCACCCTCGGTGGGCAGTTTCGCAACTTCCGCACGTACTTCGTCGAGCTGTTCTGGGCTCAATTCAGACGTCTTGGTGGAGGGTGCAATACCTGTTGCATCACAGATTTGCTGTGCTGTAGTTGGACCAATACCAAACACATACCGCAGTGAAACCACGATATGTTTGTTGTCTGGTATGTTAACCCCGGCAATACGTGCCATAGATCTACTCCGTTCCTATACTTTGTGCTTAGCCCTGACGCTGCTTGTGTCGAGGCTCTGCACTACAAATAACTCGAACCGAACCGTTACGCTTAATCACTTTGCAGTTGCGGCAGATTTTTTTTACTGATGCTCTTACTTTCATCGCTCTTCTCCAACCAGGTGTGCTTTGCACACTCAAGTCTTAAAATCGTTTTTTCTATCAAGAAACTCGCTTTATACACCGCTGCGTCCGTAGTTACCGAGCTTGGACTTCTTCATCAGTGAATCGTACTGATGAGACATCAGGTGTGACTGCACCTGGGACCAAAAGTCCATGGTGACCACAACCGAGATCAACAGTGCCGTTCCACCCAGATTGAATGGCACATTCGCCAGCATCTGCATGAAGTTAGGTAGCAAGCAAACCAAGGTAATGTAGACCGCACCGAACATGGTCAAGCGGGTAATTACTCCGTCGATATACTTGGCCGTCTGTTCTCCAGGGCGAATACCCGGAATAAATGCGCCAGATCGCTTCAGGTTTTCGGCCACTTCCCGCGGATTAAAAGTCAACGCGGTATAGAAGAAGCAGAAGAAAATAATCATTGCGCTGAAGATGATGATGTAAAGCGGCTGTCCTGGACCAATAAGCAGAGCCAGATCCTGGAGCCATTCGGCACCTTCCGATTGTCCAAACCACTGTCCCAGAGACGCCGGGAACAGCAGAATACTGCTGGCGAAGATCGCAGGGATAACACCAGCCATGTTTATCTTGAGCGGCAGATGGCTAGCCTGCGCCTGATACATTTTACGACCCTGCTGGCGCTTGGCGTAGTTAACGGTGATGCGACGCTGAGCACGCTCCACGTAAACAATGCAAGCAACCACGCCAATCGCGATCAAACCAACAACTAATAACAGGACGCCGCTAATTTGGCCCTCATAGGCTTGGGTCAATGAAGTGCCTACAGCCGCCGGGAAGCCTGCCACGATGCCAGCAAAGATCAGCATGGAAATACCGTTTCCGATGCCCTTTTCGGTAATCTGCTCACCCAGCCACATCAAAAACATGGCGCCGGTAACCAAGGAAATTATTGCTGTCAGGTTAAAGGCGATTCCTGGGCTGTAGGCCATGGGTGCCAGCAGACCAACAGTCATACCAGTGCCCTGCACAGTCGCTAGCACCAATGCACCGTAGCGCGTGTACTGGGTGATTTTGCGACGACCTGATTCGCCTTCTTTCTTGAGTTGGTCCAGTTGCGGACTTACTGCAGTAAGAAGCTGCATAATGATCGAGGCAGAAATGTAGGGCATGATGCCCAGGGCCACGATACTCATACGTTCCAGTGCACCACCAGAGAACATATTGAACAGGTCAGCGAAAGTCCCTTCGTTTTGGGTAAAGAAAGCCTGCAGCTGCAGAGGATCAATACCAGGAACGGGGATGTGCGTACCTATCCGATAAACGAATATGGCAAACAACAGGAAGAACAGACGTGACTTGAGCTCACCGAGCCCCGCGCCTATGTTTTCTGGATTAATGTTTGGTTTATTTGCCATTTTCGTAATCTATTTACTAAATCTTTATGTGCGAGTTCGCACCATCAATGCATGACCCTATTACCTAAATACCAGGGTTATCACTGTGTAATTTTACTCGCTGCTTTCAGCAACGGGCTTTTCTTTCTTGGCCAGCTTCGCGGACTTTTCCTCGACCACCGCTTCAACAACGCTACCACCTGCCTTCTCAACCGCCTCTTTAGCACCCTTGCTCACGCGAATGCCTTCGACAGTTAGCTTGCGAGTCACCTCACCGGAAAGCATGACCTTGACGCGCTTGATGCTCGCATTGATCAAACCAGCTTTACGCAGAGTCTCGAGATTCACCACATCGCCATCGACCTTATTCAATTCGCCGCTGCGAATTTCAGCGGTGATACGACCAACGCGAGAGGAGAAACCATACTTAGGCAGACGCATCTGCAATGGCATCTGACCGCCTTCGAAACCTGGCCTTACGGTACCGCCACTGCGTGACTTCTGACCTTTGTGTCCACTGCCACAGGTCTTACCCCAACCGGAACCGATACCACGACCGACACGCTTTTTGGCTTTGGTGCTGCCTGCTGCTGGGCTTAAATCGTTAAGTTGCATTGTCTTCTACCTGATCCTGTTCAGCTATTTCCAGAGCTATCTGCTCGTTCAGTTCGTCGTGCGTCCCGTATGCTTATTCAAGCATTCCTCAACTCACTCTACCGAAAGCATGTAGCTGATCTTATTGATCATGCCACGAGTTGCCGGAGTGTCTTCCAATTCAACAGTCTGGTGCATACGACGCAGACCCAGACCCTGTAAGCAAGCCTTGTGCTTGGGTTGAGAGCCGATAGGGCTTCTAACCAGCGTTACTTTTACTGTCTCTTTAGCTTTGGCCATCGTCTTTTACTACTGTCTTTAAACTATTTGTGAATCTCGGTCGCAGACCACGCCTCGTATTCGTAATCGAAGGGGCGATTGGCTTGCGAATCTTTTTTGCTGCGTATCTTGCTGACTATCCTGCTATTTCCTCAACTGACTTACCGCGCTTGGCTGCAATATCGTCAGGAGATCGCATGTCGCGCAACCCTTTAAACGTGGCATAAACAACGTTCACTGGGTTAGTTGAGCCGTAGCACTTAGCTAATACATTCTGCACACCTGCAAGTTCCAGGATGGCGCGCATTGCTCCACCTGCAATTACGCCGGTACCCTCAGAAGCTGGCTGCATGTATACCTTTGAGGCACCATGACGAGCTTTAATAGGGTACTGCAACGTGTGGCCATCAAGATCAACGCTGATCATGTTGCGGCGAGCAGACTCCATGGCCTTCTGAATAGCCAAAGGCACTTCGCGCGCTTTACCGCGACCAAAACCCACACGGCCATTGCCATCGCCGACAGCTGTCAACGCGGTGAAACCAAAGATGCGACCACCTTTAACCACCTTAGCAACACGATTAACCTGAATGAGCTTCTCTTGCAGGCCTTCTTCGTTTTTTCCTGGCTCGTCTTTAAATGCCATATTAAAAAACCTTTTTTAAAACCTTCCTAAAACTGTAATCCGCCTTCGCGCGCCGCATCGGCTAGAGCCTTAATGCGACCGTGATAGGCATAACCTGAACGATCGAACGCAACTTTTTCAACGCCAGCAGCCTTGGCTCGCTCGGCGATCAACTTGCCGACCTTGCCCGCTGCATCCACGTTACCGGTGGCGCTTTCGCGGTTCTCTTTTTCAACCGTGGAGGCACTGGCCAGAACCTTGTTGCCCTCCGGTGAGATAACCTGAGCGTAGATATGCTTTGGTGAGCGAAATACACACAGACGATTCATCCGCAGCTCGCTGATCTTGGCTCTGGCTCGCTTCGCACGACGAAGGCGTGCACCTTTCTTTACGTTCATAGCCTTTAAACCTACTTCTTCTTCGCTTCTTTACGGTATACGCGTTCATCCGCGTAACGGACACCTTTACCTTTGTAGGGCTCAGGCGGACGAAATTCTCTAATCTCAGCTGCAACCTGCCCCACTAGCTGCTTGTCAGCACCGGTGACCACGATCTCTGTCTGTGAAGGTGTCTCAGCTGTGACACCTTCAGGCAGTGAGTAATTGATCGGGTGGGAATATCCCAGAGTCAGGTTTAACGACTTACCCTGAGCCTTGGCACGATAACCAACACCCTGAAGCTCCAGCTTCTTTTGGAAACCCTCACTTACACCAATAACCATGTTATTGATCAAGGAGCGAAAGGTTCCAGCCAGCGCGCCAGCCTGGCGAGTCTGGTTTTTGGCAGCTACTTTCAGCTCCTCACCTTCCTGAGACACGCCGACCAACTCGTGCAGGTCGAGGTTGAGGTTACCCTTGCTACCTTTCACTGAAATAGCAGTGTCAGACAGTGTTGTTTCTACACCCTTTGGGATTGCTACTGGCGCATTTGCTATTCTGGACATTTTACGGTCACTCTATTTGCTGATTACCGACTTAACTTTCCAAGCACTTGCTTAGAAGACGGTGCAAAGCACCTCTCCGCCAATACCGGCGGCCGTTGCTTGCTTGTCAGTCATTAATCCTTTGTTAGTTGACAGGATGGCAATACCCAATCCAGCCCGGTTCTTTGGAATATCTTCCGCACCTTTATAACTGCGCAGACCAGGCCGGCTTGCACGTTTGATCTCTTCGATCACAGGCTTACCCTGAAAATACTTTAGATCAACATTCAGTACCGGCTTGCCTTCGACATCCTGAACTGCGTAGCCATTAATATAACCCTCTGCCTGCAGCACTTCGCTAAGTGCCACTTTGATCTTCGAAGAAGGACAGCTCACTTCCGGCATCTGCGCCATCTGGGCATTACGGATGCGGGTCAAGAAATCTGCGATTGGATCGGACATGCTCATAATATTTTTTCCTGCCTATTTTCTGGCTCGTTCCTGGCTCTTGCCTTACTACCAGCTTGCCTTGGTCAAACCCGGTACGTCACCGCGCATGGCAGCTTCCCGCAGCTTGTTTCGGCACAGACCAAATTTTCGATAAACGCCATGAGGGCGACCAGTAATACGGCAGCGCCGCTGCTGACGCACAGGGCTGGCATCACGCGGCAGTTTTTGCAGCTTGATTTGCGCTTCCCACTTTTCCTCGTCACTGGCATTCACATCATTCAGAATAACCTTCAGTGCTGCACGCTTCTCAGCGTACTTGGCAATCATCCTGGCGCGCTTATTCTCTCTGGCTATCATCGATTTTTTAGCCATTCTTAAGACTCCTCAGTTTCAGCTGCCGCTTCAGCAGCGGCCGGCGCTTCATCATTCGCGCCGGCCTGTGTTGGGTTCATACCGCGAAAAGGAAAACGCATTGCTGCAAGCAGTGCGCGCCCCTCGTCATCATCACGAGCTGTGGTAGTTATCGTGATGTCGAGTCCACGCAGCTTATCGATCTTGTCATATTCGATTTCAGGGAAGATGATTTGCTCATTCACACCCATGGCATAGTTTCCGCGACCATCAAAGGCCTTGGGGCTCAATCCGCGGAAGTCACGAATTCGAGGAATCGCGATATCAACCAGGCGCTCCAGAAACTCATACATGCGCTCACCGCGCAGTGTCACCTTGCAACCAATTGGCCAGCCTTCACGAATCTTGAAACCAGCAATACTCTTGCGCGCTTTAGTCACTACAACTTTTTGACCGCTGATCTGTTCCAGATCCCCAGTGGCGCTTTCCAGAACCTTCTTGTCGGCAATAGCCTCGCCCACACCCATGTTCAGGGTCACCTTGGTGATCTTTGGGACACGCATGGAGTTCTCAAAGCCAAACTGCTGCGTAAGCGCAGGGATTACTTCTTTCTGATAAAACTCTTTCAACTGAGCCATGATTGCTAACCTAGTCTATGTCCTGTCCATTTGATTTGAACACGCGCTTCTTGGCGCCGTCCTCTTGGACTGCGATACCAACACGATCTGCCTTGCTGGTTTCAGCATTAAAAATTGCCACGTTAGAAACGTGCAGCGAAGCCTCTCGCTCAACAATTCCACCGAGCTGTCCCGCATTCGGGTTAGGCTTAGTGTGACGCTTGACCATATTCACTCCAGCCACGATGACTCTGTCATCGCCTACCAGCTGAGAGATAGTTCCGCGCTTACCCTTATCCTTACCAGCGATAACAATTACTTCATCATCACGTTTTAACTTGTTCATTATGTCAGACTCTCTTTCAGCCAGCGCTTATCTATTTCTAGAGCACTTCAGGTGCCAGCGAAATAATTCGCATGAATTTTTCGTTACGCAGCTCTCTGGTTACCGGGCCAAATACACGGGTACCGATTGGTGCTTCCTGGGCATTAAGCAGGATCGCTGCATTGTCGTCGAATCGAATCAACGAGCCGTCCCCACGTCTCACACCTTTTTTGGTGCGTACCACTAACGCGGTGAGTACTTGGCCCTTTTTCACTTTACCGCGTGGAATTGCTTCCTTGACGGTAACTTTAATGATGTCGCCAATTCGTGCATAACGGCGATGTGAACCACCCAGCACCTTGATACACATGACACGCCTGGCGCCACTGTTATCCGCAACATCTAAGTATGACTGCACTTGAATCATCGATTCGCTCCATCACGCATTCGGTCTCGAATGCTGACTCTCAAATTTAACTCGTCTATCTTTTTAACTGCTTCGCTGCGTTCAGCGAGCTCGTTATTTACCTGAACCAATCCTGGTTCTTATCCTCTTTATACCTATCGCAATGCTGGTTTAGATCTGAGTTGCACGCTCGTCTATGGAAACCAGCGTCCACGATTTAGTCTTGGAAATGGGTCGCACTTCCTTGATCGTGACGTCGTCTCCTATTCCACACTCATTGTTAGCATCATGGGCATGAATCTTGGTAGATCGCTTGATGATCTTGCCATACACAGGGTGCTTAACACGGCGCTCAATCAGCACGACGATGGACTTGTCCATCTTATTGCTGACAACCTTACCTGCAGCGGTTCGAGCCGTCTGCCCCGTCGCTTCCTGACCGCTTTGAATTTCAGTATCTGCCATAACTAGTTTCGCTCTTTCAATTAATCGCCTGTCCGGGTTTGCCCTCAACACAGTGCGTAATGAATTCGTTTATACTTCCTTTTGAGTCTCAGCCTGCTTTTCAGTTATAAGGGTCTTGATGCGAGCGATGTCGCGCTTCACTTCCTTTAGCAAGTGAACCTGCCCCAACTGACCGGTGGCGTTCTGCATGCGCTTGTTAAACTGATCCTTATAAAGATCCTGCAATTGCGTCTGCAGCTCCTCTACAGATTTTTCTCTTAACTCACTCGCTTTCATCAACCTACCCTTACTAAGTTCTTTCTCGGGACAAACCACGTTTTAAATTCTAAAAAGCGGGGCCTGTCCTGAAATTCATTTACATCACAGTGCGCCTAACGAACGCGGTTTCAAACGGCAGCTTGGCAGATGCCAGGCCGAATGCTTCACGCGCCAATTCTTCGTCAACACCTTCAATTTCGAACATGATTCTGCCGGGCTGAATCTGGGCAACCCAGTATTCCACTGAACCCTTACCTTTACCCTGTCGCACTTCTAAAGGTTTTTGGGTTATGGGCTTGTCAGGAAATACACGAATCCAGATCTTGCCGCCCCGCTTAACCTTACGAGTCATTGCACGACGAGCCGCTTCAATCTGACGCGCTGTCAGTCGACCACGGGAAACTGCCTTCAGGCCAAATTCGCCGAAATCCACCTTGCTACCGCGATGTGACAGGCCTCGGTTGCGGCCTTTCATCATCTTGCGAAATTTTGTGCGTTTGGGTTGTAACACTTCTCTATTCCTCTAAAAACCGGGGGCCTTAACTTGCAGCAGCTGGCTGTTGCTTCGGCACAATGGCTTCATCCAGATCCAGTACTTCACCCTTAAAGATCCAGACCTTCACACCGATAATGCCGTAAGTGGTGCTGGCTTCAGATGTGGCGTAATCAATATCTGCACGCAGAGTATGCAAAGGCACGCGACCTTCGCGATACCACTCACTGCGAGCAATCTCAGCACCGCCTAGCCGTCCACCTACCTGCACCTTGATGCCTTCCGCACCCTGACGCATGGCATTTTGTACCGCACGCTTCATGGCCCGACGGAACATGACGCGACGCTCAAGCTGCGACGCCACGCTGTCAGCAACCAATTGCGCGTCCAGATCAGGCTTACGAATTTCTTCGATGTTGATTTGTACAGGAACACCCATTTTTCCGGACAGTACGCCACGCAGCCTCTCGACATCTTCACCTTTCTTGCCAATCACGATTCCGGGACGGGCGGTGAAAATAGTCAGCTTTGCGGTCTGCGCGGGGCGCTCAATCTCTACGCGGGAAACGGAGGCATTAGCCAGACGCTTCTTTACGTAATCTCTAACCTGCAGGTCTACCAGCAGGTTGTCCGCGTATTCTTGTCCTTCGGCGAACCACGTAGAAGTGTGCTTCTTGACAATGCCGAGGCGAATACCAGTGGGATGTACTTTCTGACCCATCCAAATCTCCTAGCTATCAGCGACCGTTATAGTGATGTGACACGAGCGCTTCAGAATACGATCTGCACGCCCTTTCGCTCGTGGCATGATACGTTTCATGGTCATGCCCTCATCTACCAAGATGGTCGAAACCTTGAGTTCATCCACGTCAGCGCCTTCGTTATGTTCGGCGTTGGCAATCGCGGAATTCAAAACCTTCTTAATAACTGCAGCACCCTTCTTTGAGCTGTAGTTAAGCAGTTCCAGTGCTTCTTCAACACCTTTACCGCGAATCTGATCAGCAACCAGCCGCGCCTTCTGAGCGGACAACCTGGCACCTTTTAATCTTGCTGAAACTTCCATCGATATCTCCTAGCGCGCCTTTTTATCAGCAACGTGACCGCGATAAGTGCGGGTCAGAGCAAATTCACCCAGCTTGTGACCAACCATGTCTTCACTAATGAAGACAGGAACATGCTGACGACCGTTATGAACAGCAATCGTAAGACCGATCATTTCCGGTGAAACCATGGAGCGACGCGACCAGGTTTTAATCGGACGCTTGTCGTTATTTTCTGAAGCCGTTTGCACCTTCTTCATCAGATGAAGATCGATAAACGGTCCTTTTTTAAGTGAACGTGGCACGAGTCAAATCCTCTATCACTTGCCTTTACGGCTTGAATTTCTGCGCCGGACAATCATATTGTCAGTGCGCTTGTTAGTTCTTGTCTTGAAGCCCTTGGTCGGCGTACCCCAAGGCGAAACCGGATGACGGCCACCTGATGTACGGCCTTCACCACCACCATGTGGGTGATCAACCGGGTTCATGGCGACACCGCGAACGGTCGGTCGCACACCGCGCCAGCGCTTGGCGCCAGCCTTACCCAGTGAGCGTAAGGCATGCTCTGAATTAGACACTTCACCAAGAGTCGCACGACATTCGCTTAGCACCTTACGCATCTCGCCGGAGCGCAGTCGCAAGGTGGCGTAATCGCCTTCCCGCGCAACCAACTGCAATGAAGTGCCGGCACTGCGCGCGATTTGCGCACCCTTGCCTGGCTTCATTTCAACGCAGTGAACTGTGCTTCCCAGTGGAATATTGCGCAGTGGCAGCGTATTACCAACCTTGATTGGTGCGCTTTCGCCCGACAGCAACACGTCTCCAGCACTGACCTTAGCCGGTGCGACAATATAGCGGCGCTCGCCATCGGCATATAGCAGCAGGGCGATATTGGCGGAGCGATTGGGATCATATTCCAGACGCTCTACCTTGGCTTCGATACCGTCCTTGTTGCGACGGAAATCGATAATTCTGTATTTCTGCTTGTGGCCACCACCCTGGTGACGACGAGTAATGCGACCCTTGTTATTGCGACCACCCGACTTCGACTTGGCGGCAGTCAGCGGCGCATAAGGCTCACCCTTGTGCAGATCGGGATTGACTACCTTGACGACGAAGCGGCGTCCTGGTGATGTCGGTTTACACTTAACTACTGGCATGACTGAACCCTCTACTCCCGATCACCCGATATCCGCGAAGTCGATCTCATGACCGGCCTCGAGGCGCACATAGGCTTTTTTCCAATCGCTGTTGCGTCGCATTCTGCCGCGTGCCGAGCGCTTGGTTTTACCCTTTACGTTCAAAACCTGAAGATCAGAAACTGCCACCTTGAAGATGGACTCCACTGCTTCCTTGATCTCGGGCTTGGTTGCGTCGATCGCGACCTTGAACGCGTACTGGTTGCTGTCTTCGGTCATCAGTGTCGACTTTTCAGACACGTGAGGACCCAGAATGACTGAATACATACGCTTCTGGTTCATGACAGCATCTCCTCTACCTTCTTTAGCGCGGGCACAGTAATTAGCACCTTGTCGAATCCAACAAGACTTACTGGATCCAGACCAGTCGCGTCCAACACATCAACCTTGTGCAGGTTGCGTGCCGCGAGATAAAGGTTTTGTTCAACTTGATCAGAAATGATCAGGACGTTTTCTAGATTGTATTCTTGTAACTTGCTGACCAAATCTTTGGTCTTGTGGGATTCGACTGCAAAATCGTTAACGACAACCAGTCGGTCTTGTCGGATGAGCTCGGAGAGGATGCATTGCATGGCTCCGCGGTACATCTTTTTATTAATTTTCTTGGAGTAGTCACGCGGCGTGGACGCAAAAGTCACACCACCTGAGCGCCAAATTGGGCTGCGAATGGTGCCAGCGCGGGCTCGACCGGTGCCCTTCTGACGCCAAGGCTTACGACCACCGCCACGTACTTCAGAGCGGGTCTTTTGCTTGACCGAACCCTGGCGCGCGCCTGCCATATAAGTCACTACGGACTGGTGCACGAGAGGCTCGTTGTACTCGCGTCCGAAAGACTCGTCTGACAATGAAATTTTATCGCCCGTTTTATTACCAGGCAGAGCAAGTGCTAGTTCCATGACTTACCTCTTCACCTTGATAGTTGGACGGACAATGACGCTGGAGCCGGTTGCACCCGGTACCGCGCCCTTGATGAGTAGCAGATTGTTCTCTGCATCCACGCGCACAACTTCGAGGCTCTGGGTAGTTTTGCGCTCAGAACCCATCTGGCCCGCCATCTTCTTCCCTTTGAATACACGACCCGGAGTTTGGCATTGGCCAATAGATCCCGGCGCGCGGTGAGAAATGGAGTTACCGTGGGTTGCGTCCTGCATGTGGAAGTTATGACGCTTCACACCGCCCTGGAAACCCTTACCTTTAGATGTGCCAGTGACATCAACTTTCTGGCCAGCTTCAAACAGATCAACCTTGATCTCTCCGCCCACTTCCAATTCAGCCAGATCTTCCGTGCGGAATTCCCAAAGGCCTTCACCGGCTTCGGTGCTGGCTTTGGCGAAATGGCCAGCTAAGGCCTTGCTCACACGTGATGCACGGCGCGATCCGGCAGTTACCTGAATTGCACTGTATCCATCCGTTTCAGGTGTCTTTATCTGAGTCACGCGGTTAGGCTGAACCTCGACCACAGTTACAGGTACAGAGTCACCTTCTTCAGTGAAAACGCGGGTCATACCGCTTTTTCGACCGACTAATCCAATCGACATTTTCTTTAGACCTCGTTGTGCAAGGGGCTAAAACCCGCTTTGGCCGCTGACGCGTTACACGAAACTTACTCCCGCTAGGGGAGACAGGACATTTCAGTGCACCAAAACTCTTGTTAGGGCAGAGTTAATTCTATCCCTGAGGGTAGCGAGGACTGATAGCTCACTACCTGGTTATGTTTTTCCTACCGGGCTAGCCCAGTGAGATTTGCACCTCAACACCGGCAGCCAGATCCAGCTTCATCAGCGCGTCGACCGTCTTCTCAGTCGGTTCAACGATATCCAGCAGGCGCTTGTGGGTGCGAATTTCGTATTGATCACGAGCGTCTTTGTTGACGTGTGGCGAAATCAACACTGTAAATTTTTCTTTATTAGTTGGCAGTGGAATCGGGCCTTTAACCTGCGCTCCAGTGCGCTTGGCAGTGTCTACGATCTCTTGAGTAGACTGGTCAATCAGGCGATGATCGAAGGCTTTTAGCCGAATTCTGATGCGCTGATTTTGCATCTACACAAATCTCCAAAAAATCTTTGTAAAAGAACAAGTTACTGCCAGCTTGTTTGGCCTAAAAGTTCAATAAGCCAAAAAAGGATGCGCATTGTAAGTGAGCCCCCGGCCCAAGTCAACAAGTTAGTTGGCTGAAAGCCTTATTATCCGGGGGCTGGAGCCGATATTCACGATCCTGCAATTGTTCGGATTTCTGGCCGCATAAAGCCAACTAAAACCCTCTTTACACCGAATTAAATTCGGTGACCTCCCATCGACTTCACGACCCCGCGACCGTGAGACACCATCGATACGCCCACAAAGGCAAATTGGTCAGCGCTGTCAACTCGTAACTGGCGTGAATTGGATATTCACACGCAAGAACTGAATACTAGGCACTTAGCTTCGGCGCCAGGGTATAAATAGCGGGCCGGCCGAGTTTCACCAGGCGGAGGATCAGGCGAAATTCAGGGTTTGGCTCCATCAATCTAGCGGCACAAGCTGACTAATAGTGACACTGTGAAAACAGAGAAAAAAGAGGCAGCCAGACCACAGACACCGAGGGTTTGGTCGCAGCCAGAACACGCTGCCTCAGCAGATCCCATTAGAAATGAGAGGCTCAATCCTACGCAGGGTGCGGGTAACAATTCGAGTGACAGTTGGGTGACAGCAGCTGACTGTTTTCCGCAGACATAAAAAAGCCAGCATATACAGAGAATATGCTGGCCTTTTGGAGAATCAGCGCAATTATTCGATGATCTTGGAAACGACTCCCGCTCCCACAGTACGACCCC
>CENZ01010432.1_pt1 | contig 42023 bp, 55 predicted proteins | sample 361341 | NCBI WGS metagenome assembly CENZ01 (sample SAMEA2619782, study PRJEB7988) | marine metagenome | biome: marine biome (ENVO:00000447); feature: deep chlorophyll maximum layer (ENVO:xxxxxxxx); material: "saline water (ENVO:00002010), including plankton (ENVO:xxxxxxxx)" | depth 50 m
TGTTCCTATTGCATATTCTTTAGCACTATACTCTGTATTATCTGCAGTTGTTGTTGTTTCAGTTGCCCAGTCTTTAGCATTACCACCACCTGAAGCATGATCTACACCTGTACCACCTATAGCCCAAGCTTTAGCAGAGTAATCAGAAGTACTTGGTACGACTCCATCTACTTTAACTGCATAATTACTTGCAGTAGTTGCATGACCACTTGCAGTAGTCGCATGCCCACTAGATGTACTTGCACTATTACTAGATGCTGTTGCACTAGTAGCCGAAGCAGTAGCACTTGTGGCACTAGCAGTAGCACTAGTAGCAGATGCTGTAGCACTAGTTGCTGAAGCAGTTGCTGAAGTACTTGATGTTGCCGAGTAGTGTAATGCTGAATAATAACTATCTCCACTATATGTGAAGGCAGAGTTAGCTGCATTAGTAGCAAACTTTTGTGCATCAGTTCTTGCAGTTGTTGCTAAAGTAGTTTGATTAGATACTTCAGTAGCATAATGTAATGCTGAATAGTAGTTACTACCACTATAATCGAATTGAGTATTATGTGCATTAGTTGCGAATTGTTGTGCGACTGTTGCACTTCCAGTTGCATTGGTTGCTTGTGTTGAAGCTGTTGATGCACTTGTTGCTGCGTTAGTAGCTGAAGTTTGTGCTGAAGTAACGTCTGCTGCAACTAAGTCTGATATTCCACTAAGCAGTGTTGTTCCAAAATAACTACCTGCTGAGGCAGTGTCTGTAGCTCCTGTAAATTTTCCTGGTCTTGCTGGTGTAGTCATTATATTAATCCTCGCCCATTAAAGTTTACTTGAACATTTCCCCCAGAAGCTTGCCTTTGCTTATCTTCATCATTAAGCTCTTTAATCTCTGCATAAAACATATTACTATATTTTGCTGCTTGTTCATCGTCTTGTACGAAGGCAAAAATTTGAGCCAAAGCTCCGTATAAAAGTATTCGTTCATTTTCGTCTCTTAACCAATGTGGTACATCAATACCAATATAGTTTGCTGTATTTGTTCCAGCTCCATCTGCTGCTGCGGTTGCTTCGGTAGCAGTTGCATAAGCAGTCGTTGTATTACCATTTACAAAATATAACGCAGTTGTACCACCTGTAGTTGTAAGTAATCCAGCTGAATAGTTTAATGTAGTTACAGCGTATTTAGCATTTAATGATGGTAAACGTCTATAATAATATACTTCTATATTAGATGCAGTACCTAAACTAGATAAATTAAATCCAGGACTTACGAATATTACGTTTCTTTCTCTAGTCCAATAATTATTATTAGTATACTTTTCTGATAATGGATCAAAGAAAGTTCTTGGGTCTAACTTTTCATTAAATACTCTTATTGTATTTCCTGCTGAATCAGTTTCTTTTATTGCAATAACTTCAACTAAGTCTTGAGGTACTTGTATTTCTGTTTTACTTGGATTAAGATTAGTAGCAGCAGTTGTCGCGTTATCAAGACTATCACTATCATTTGTAAATACTGCTACATTTTCTAATGGCGGAACTCTTAATGTTCTGTAAGTTTTATCTGCTGCGTATTGTAAAGCATCTTGTATAATAGCATCAGATACAATTTGTTCGTCTCTATTCGACCAAGTTCGAACTAGAGTAGTTAACTCTGTATATGTTAAAGCCATACTACTCTCCTATTAAGTGTTAATTAAAAGATCAGGATATTCAAACCTTAATATATGTTTTAATTTTATCATTTTATCTTTATCATTCATAAATGTTGGATCGTGTAAATCTATACCATGATCTTCATTTATTTTAATAGCAACAATATCTGGTATAGTAGCCATTTTTCGATAGCCTTTATTAGCTTTACCAAAATAGTCTTGTCTATCTCTATCAAGTTTAGCTTGTTCTTTATATTGTTGTATATTTTGAGTAGCTTCCCACTCACCTGTTTTTAAATCAAATCCTGCTTTTATAGATTCTTTTGGATTTATAGTAGCGCTTTGAAATTTAAAATCACTCTTTGTCATTTAAATTCTCCTATGTAGCAGGCTCTGTTATAGCGATAAATCTACCTGATTTACCTATATAACCTAATTCATCACCAGCAGTTGCTGCTGTAAGTGATGCTTGTAAAGTTGGTGCTGGTGTACCACTTACATTTATAAGATCTAAATGTGTTAACTTATATCCACCGCCTGTAGCTGCTCCTATTCTATATACACATTTTTCTACTGGGTATATATTTCCTGCGTTCGTTTTTATAACGTACATTGTTCCCTCCCGTTATTTTAATCTCTTCCGGTTATTACATATCCACCACCTTTATAGTGTTTAGATATTTTACCACCATGTCCTTTATAATCTACTTTTTTCTTCTTTTTCTTTTTAGCTAACTCTTTATCTACATCATATCCTGAATCTTTAAACGTACTTCTGTCTATGTCTTGCATTCCTCTCTTTGTCGGTACAATTACAATAGCCATAATATTCTCTCCCAATAAAAATGAGGAGACTCATAGAGCCTCCTCGAGTTGATTATGCTAAGCCGTAAATAGCTCCACATCCTTTTGGATTACGTACTTCTAGAGTGCACTCTTCAACCATCATTCCAACAGTTGAATCACCCTTCTGACCTACATCTACTTCTTGTAGAGGTCTTAGATACGCAGTTGCAAACCACATTGGATCATAAAGTATTGCAGCAAAGTTAGCTACGTTAGTAGTAGCAGCTAAGTTTCCTGGACTTCCAGCTGAGTTTGTAAATTGAACTGCATTAGTAAGACCCATAATATAGTTAGGTACTACCATAAGATCACCAAAATCAGACATGTATACATCTACTGACTGTCTTAGTTTTCCGTCAGAATCCATATTACGTCTTACGCCAGTATCACTTACCATTAAGTCAGAGAAATCTCTCCTTAATTTTGGTGATAGCATTATTTTAGTAGCTTTACCACCTTCTTCATAGATACTCTGCATAACAGAATCTATCTCAGTTAATGATAGTGCTGCAGTAGCAGGAGCAGCTGTACCACTAGTAGCAGCAGATCTTGGCTTACCTTTACCATTTCCTATATCTGCAGCAACAGGAGCTCCCCAACCACCTACATAGTTAACAGTATCAGTATCATTAATAAAAGATTGGTAACCACCAGCCTTTCTTGCAGTATTAGACTGAGAAGCTACAGCTGCTGAAACATTATATGAATGAACCATATCGTGCTCAACATCACGTCTCATTTCAGTTCCACGCTTCTTAAGTTGATAAGCGTATTCGTCAGCAATACCCGCTTGATCTACAGCTCTCCTTGTACCTGACACAGCAATAGTTTTACCATTAATCTGTGTATAGTTTCCAAGTCTGGTTCTATTTGGACCAGTATGAGCAAATTTACCACCAACGGTAGGTGTAGCAGTTCCACCAGAAGAAGTAGGCTCTAACCAGTCAGTACCTTCTGGAATGACTGAATCGCCAGGAACTTCTAATGCATCTGTCTGCCATTCATGATAAATAGCAGTTGCTTTAGTTTTACCAATAGATGATATAAAAGGGGTTTCATCCCTTGTAATCATCGAAATAAAGTTAGAAAGATCTTCCCTTTCGGAAACATCTTTATTTGTAGCACGGGCCGGACCAGCAGGTCCTCCAGTACCACGAACACCGAGTGTACTAGCCATGATATTCCTCCTTAGGCTATAAGTTTAAGTTATAAAGAACTTAAAGAGCGCTCAGCTATATTTCTTAGGAACATATTTTGCTCTTCTTGCGTAGCATTGCCACTAAGAGCTTTAGCACGTAAAGTATTATTAGCATCTTCTTTCTTTTTAGATACAGTTTTAGCCTTACGTAATGGTGCTTTCTTAACTGTTGTAGCTTTTCTTTTAACAGTTCCTTTATTAATTCCCTGCTTTAAAATACGATAATCATCTACAAATTTAACAATCTTTGGATCTGCAATGCTATTTAATACTTCAGGTGATATACCTTCATTAATAGCAAATTCCCTTATAGATTTAGCCCTTTCTTCATTGAATCCAGGAATCATATCAGGAATAGCTTTATTAAAATAGTCTAATTGTTCTTTCCAAGCTTTATTACTTTGTTCAACGCCTTCTTTTTCAACAGCAGATACTAACTGCTCTCTTTTATTTCTAGCGTCCCAATATTGCTTTTGCGCTTGTTCTCTTTTATCTTTAAGATCACTTAACGCAAACGTATCGTTATCTTTTCTTGCAGTGTCTATGTCTTTATCTAAATCATGATATTGCTTAGCAAGATCTTGTTCAGTAGAATAAAGGACTGCTAAAGAAGCTTTTGACATATTAGCTAATTCACCAAATTTGCCTTGATATTCCTCGTCTAATTTTTTTCTAGCTTCTCCAAGTTCACGACCCTTATGAGAAAGAGATTGTTCAGTAGAGTAACCTTTAATTAGATCACTAAAAGATACTTCAGTTTCTTTGCCATCTATTTTAATAGCAACTTTAGCATCTAAATCTAAATCATCTTGAGTAAAAACTTCTAGTCCTTCGGTAGCGGCTTCTTCAGCGGCATCTTCTCCTTCAGTCTCTGTCTCTTCAGATTCGACTTCTTCTTCAACTTCTTCACTTTCGGATTCCTCAGATTTTGGGTCTTCTTTATCTGATTCCTCCGGGTCTAACTCAGGTACTTGCTCAGTGGGTAGAGACTCTTCGTTACTCGTAAAATTCGAGCTACGAACAATGTCAGCCAGCAATTGATCTTCTGTTCGACCACCTTCAGCTACAGAATCATCCCGAGGGGTAGAGTCTGGTATTGCTTGGGTATTATCCATTTGCTTTTACCTCCTTTTTAGGTATAGGCTTTGAATTCTTATTATTATTATAAATTTCTTTTAATTGATGTAAATGAACTAAAGTCTGAGCATTTAATTTAGCTTTACCCGGACTTCTCATAGAATCATATTCTAAAGTATTAATCATTACATCTAAATTTTTCTTTAATTGAGTATTATCTATATCTCTCAAATCACTCATTAGGGTTATCCTCCTCTTGTATATGCGGAATATTTTTACCGTAAGTCTCAAATTGTATCATTTTCTCCTTAACACTTCCAAGTGCCATAGCAGAAGAATATAAAAATTCTCGAGTCTTAGTTTCATGAGGATCAGTTTTGAGCCACTCAACAAATAAATCTACTAATACTTCACCATATACTTCATCAAAAAATTCATCTCTTTCTTTAGCAGCAAAATGCCCTTTAACGTGGGAAAGTCGCGCTAACTCGTCTGGATGAACTTTATGATTACCATAGGATTTAGTATTACCCAGCCTCTTCTCAGCTGTCTTACGGTATTTGTCCATTAGATTATTTATCCTTCTATTGAAATCTTTTTAGGCTTCTTTTCTTCTGGAACAATTCTTTCTAAATGAATTTTTAGCAAGCCATTTTCTAATTTTGCAGAATTAACTACTATATCATCAGATAGAGTAAATCGTCTAGTAAATTTTCTATACGAAATACCTCTATATAAATTGTTCTCATCATCATTGTTTTCTTTTATAGATTTAATTGTAAGAACACCATCAGATAATTCAATATCAATATCTTTTTTACAAAAACCAGCAATAGCTAATTCTATAGTAAAATCAAAATCACCATTTTTAATTATATTGTATGGTGGATAAGAACTTTCTGTAGTATAATTATTTAACCTATTAAATACTCGATCAAAACCAATAGAATAAGGTGCATAATGATCGAACATTTCTGCGAAAAAATCTCTTGTCATATTTATCTCCTTTATTAAGCAAGATTATATTACTAACCCATAAGGCGTTAGTTAGTTAATTAGTATTAAGTTACTAATGTATTATAAATTATTTCTCCAGACTGAGCTGAAGTTCCATGTGTTGTTTTTAAACTAGTTAAAGTTTGAGCACCATTGTCTAATCCTGTTACTAACATATAAGATTTAGGACCCAAACTAAGGCCAGTTTGTACGTCTGTGCCTGCAGTTGCGACATTAAATGTTATCGCACCGTCACTATGATTAGTTACCATAATAATTCCTCCACCAGATCCACCAGCAGTTGTGATAGTACCTGATTGAGCTGCGCCAACTCCAGCCGCGCTAAGTGTTACTGTTGCCATTTGCATTTACTCCCTGTAATAATTGCTTTGCCATTAATATTATTTGACCATACTCTGGATGATCTGGTAGTTTAGTACCTTCTTTTGCAGCCTTAATAGTTAAGTCTGCCCATTCTTGAAAATGTTTATCAATTGATACTGCTAATTGCTTTGCATTATCATCTTGAGTATTTTTACTTTGAGCATTAGTATAATTAACATTAGCTTCTTGTAAAGCAAGATCAGTAGTAGCTTTTTGTTGTTCCATTTGTCTTGCTTGCTCAGCTGCTTGAGACTGTTTTTGTATAGTTTCTGCAGCTTTTTGCTTAAATTCATCTGTAGTATAATCTTCAAGAAAATCATTACTATCAATATTCATAGCTTCAATAAGTTTTGTAGCCAATATTGCTGGCGCTTCAGGTTTAACGACTATACCTGCACCTTGATTATTGAGAGCTGGAAGAACTTCTGCACCAATTTTATTTAATTTTTGTATCATAGTAGAGTTTGAATTTTCTCCTATATCTAAGAAGATCTCTACATCCATTCTAGATGGAAGTGCGTTCATATCTATAGACTTATAAACCCCATCCATATTGTACGAATAAGTACCTTTAATATTTTTGTACATAGTCTCATAGACACCAGCAATTAACCGCTTAAATCCAGTTTCAGCAAATCTCCGCGCTATATGTTGAATGCGCTTCTGGGCTGCTGATTGAACAGCGGAAAGCTTTTGTTCAGAATTACCTGAAACATATAAAGTATCATTTAAACCTTGAGCAGCTTTTGACATTCCAGTTGCTTGTTCTTTTATAAGTTGTAAATGTTCTAATAATGGAACAGTACCAGTAGACATAGTCTCTGGTGGCAAGTTTTGAACTGCAGCTGCTGGATTACCATTAGTTGGTATTATTTGCTTAGGCTTCATATTTTGTAAAGCAGAAAAATCTACTACATTTGGGTCTGCAAGCTTAGGACTATAATTAGTTAAATAAGTATTTTCTACAAATCCTCTTAAAATTGCAGTACTTGCTAAAGTAGAAGACCTTGTAAAGTCAGCCATTGATAATCCATAAAATTCAAATGGTATATCAATAGGAACTATAGATGCTAATGGAATAGTCTCAACATCTTCTTCGTGTAGTATATGAGTTCCAATAGTAATAAAATGCTTTAATTCTGCAATACCGTCTCCGTCTCTATCTACTTTTAACCAACACTCAGTAACAGTTACTTCTCTGTTAGCTTCAAGAGGCATTGCATCTTTTTGTGTAGAACCTTGCCAGTACTCTTGACCTGTCACAGTTTTTCTTGCTGCAACATCTTGAGAATATCCAGAAGAACCTATCCAAACTTCTTCTTTCAAATCGTCCCAAGAATCAATATCTTTAGACTGTTCTGGCCAATACTTTCTAATTTCAGATCTAGTCATCTCTGTTTGTATTCCTACAAAATGAGCATCATCAATATTATTTGAATCTCTAGATATACGAAAGTTTTCTGGTGGTAATAATTCAATCTTTACTCTTGATTTATTTAATTTCTTTCTTATTCTAACATTAGTATATACTAATTCTACATCTGTATTTTCAGCACCTTCGCCAACAGATCTATTAGTATATTCTAATTCGCCAACTATTTCTACATTATCATCAGATAATAGTTCATCTAAATTTTGTTGAGTTATTTCTTCAAATTCTTCAAATATATAATCTTCATCTTCAATAAAATCCCATCTACATATAGAATTTTTCCATAACAGTGAAGCTTTAATCCATTGACTAATTAATTCCCAGCCATTATTCTTTTTAAACAAACAATAATTAACTAATGATGAAGCATCTTTAGCAGCTTTAAAAGCTCCAGGAGTTTCATCATAAGGAATAAATCTAGCAAGTCTTTGATTATTTAAAAATAAATCAGACAATATTGCTGTGTAAGCCTCTACAACCTCAGTAGTAGACGTATCAACAATTGTTGAAACTCCTTGTGGAGACAGATGAGCGTCTGCGACACCTGCATATTCATACGTAGCTTTTAACCTTTCTCTAGCTAGATCGGAACTATTTAACCAATCTCCAGTAGAGTTTTGTACCCCACTTTCAATTAAATTAATTAATTGTTCGTCGGTTACAGCTTCTTTATAACCATAACTAGACATTAATATTTACCTCCATCACCAGAATAAATTTTTCTACTTTCCATTAATTGTTCAGAAGTATAATTTCCCGGTTTAGTTAAATAATTAAGAACTCTTTCTTTTTGTTTTTTAACTTTAGGTTTTTCTTTTTTAATATCTTCGTTAGGATTTACTGCTTGAATATATCGTGTCATAATCCGCTCCTGGGTTAACTATGATAAATCTTTCATCCTTGTTACTAATCTTCCTGCTCTATTAGGTACTTGTTGATACCATTTAGAGTCTTGCATTTGAACTGAAGCTTCTTTCCAATCACCTTCAAGAACAGCTTTTTTCATATTAACAAATCTACTTAATCTAGGTTTTCCCATATTAAACATCATATTTGCTATTATATGTTGAACTTCTTCTGGTAATACATCAAAGTTGTTATATAAATCGTTACATTCATTTAATGTAATTTGTATATCTCGTTCAAATAATTCATTTACTTTTTCTTGAGATACAGGTGTTCCTTCTGGTTGTCCAAATAATTCTTCATCAAAGTCTGTAATAAGATGACCTATACCACAAGTTGGATAACCTAAATGGTCTCTATAAATTTCAAGTTTACATCCTTCATCTTGAGTTAATTCGTTTCTTAATTGTTCTATATTCATTTACCATTTTTCCTTTGAACCCAAGCGCTAGCACCCATATATGCACCTACAATACCTGCACCTGAGATATAAAATAAATTACTAATATCAGCTAATGCATCTACTCTTTCAATAGGAATAAAAAACATTGCTGCTGTAAATACTCCCATAGAAATTAAAGTATACCTAGCCATTCTAAGTTGAGCTAACTGCTTACGCAAAGTTGACTCCAACTCTTTAATTTCTCTAGCATGAGATAACTCTTCATCACTAACTACTCCATCTCCATCTTCATCGTATTTACTATAAACACTTTCTTTTTGTAGAGACTTTGTAGTCATGATTATTATCCGTTATCTATAAATTGCTTTTGCAATACATCTAACTTATCTTGAGCCGTTGCCATTGAATCTAATTCTTTATCAACAGTTTCAATAATATCAGAGTGTTCTCCAATACCAATTGATTTAGTCATATAAATAGATATATTAGCTTTATGCTTAGCAATTATTCCTTTATAATATTGAATTAATCCTTCGATTAATAAATGCTTACTTAAATTCTCATCTACACGCGTATCCATACTTCATCCTTTTAATTTAATGCATTTTTATGTGTTGAAAAACCACCCCCTAAATCTTGTATTGCTTTTTCTAATTCGTCATCAGTTAAGTCAGCGGTCTTAGTTACTTGGTTTATATCTTGTCTTTGTAGTTTTGGAGCTTCAAATTCAGCTAAAATAGTAGCTACTCTTGTAGCTTCTTCCATATCATTTTGACCTATTGCTTTAGACATAGCAATTCTTAAAACGTCTAAAGCTCCAGGCGCTTCATCTTTAATTTCGTCTCTTAAAGACTTCCAATCATTTAATGATAATTTCAATGCTTCTCTTGCTTCTTTATTCGCTTTTCTTGCAAGAACAGAATTCTTTTGTCCCTCGCGCGCACCTTCTTTAGTGAAGGGGCGTAAGTTATTGAGCGAATTTGGATGCATATTACCATCTCTACTCATGATTATCTCCTTAAAACTTATTTAAAGTATAAAATTCTCTAATAGGAGACACTTTATGAATAATAAGGATCAACAGTAGAATTTGGATCTTCAATTCCTTCAACACCTAAGACTTCAGGTATATAATATTTTAACATATTCTCTATGCCCATCTTTAATGTTTGTGTAGACATTGCACATCCACTACAGGCACCACTTAAAAATATTGTAGCTATTCCATCATTAAACGATTGTAGTTCTACATGACCTCCATGCATTTGTACAGTAGGTAATATACTTTCTTCAATTATTTTTTTAATAGAGTCCTCAATTTCTTTTTTAGTTTTCATTTATTTTTATTAAGCCTTATTCTTTTCATAATTATCTCTCTTTCTTCGTGAGTAATATTTGCCATATCATCACCATTTAACTTTATGGGACCAATACTTTGCAGACATCTTACTACTAGGTTTACCCTGTGCATTATGTCTTGCATAGTAACTTTTCTTACGAGCTTTATCTTTAGCACTGGTAGGATTCTTACCTGCGCCTCGAACACCTTGTTGTCCAAATCTTACTAATCTTACTTTATCACCTTCTTTTGCTAATACAGCATGTGATTTTGTTTTATGTCCAGGAGTTCGTTTGGGTTTATTATATCCTGCAAACCGTTCTCCAGATTTTTCAATAGCCATAGTTCCCTCCTATATACTATAAGTGATAGTCCAATCTCTTATTTCGTCTTTAGTTCTTTTACATCCTATACAAATATTATTTTCTAACTTACATACTTGTATACATGGAGTTATTATTTCTTGTGGCATGAGCAATTACACTCTTTCTCATTACACTTATAAGCTTTACAAGTTTCACATTTACTCATTTTAATATTTCATTTTAAACATAATATATTCTTTGCCATCAGGAGCTTTTATAGGAATAGAGGTTAAATTTTCGTCAGCTCCTTTTATTCCCACAAATTCTAATTTATAACCTTCTTTATATTGCTCTTTAGATTTAGCAAAATAATCTGCGTTCTCATAAAAAAACATAGTTGATATACCTAATATTATTAATTCCATTATTCTCTCCTTATAACCATGCTGTATTATCTTGTTCTGTTCCCTGCCATTTCTGGTTCCAGGCTACTTTATGAGTTACTATCCTATCATAATGAGTTCTCAAAACCTCTAATGCAATTGCCAAAGACATTACTGTATCATCATAACATCCTGGTGCAGCTTCAGATTTTCCATTATCTGTAACTATATAATCTTTTAATTCTTGAATTACTTGCGCAGAAGGAATAAATATATCTTCATTCTCAATGGCGTTCTTTAAATTTCCTATTATTGTACTCTTAGTTGCTGTTGTGGTTCTAAAACCAAGTCTTTCACCTTCTTCATTACTAATATTTGCGATTTTAGTTTGTCTATATAAATTTACATAATTCATATCATCTAATTTTTGTAAGGTTGCAATACCCATAGAATTACTTTCAACAGCAAGCAAAGCATTATTATAATATCTACCTAAATAAAATAATAAGTCTCCAAATTTACTTGGATCAATTCTATTGTTTCTATATACAGAGACAATCTCTCTATCTCTATTTAATACTATAGCTGCGGAATAATCTTTTCCAACTCCTAAAGAAACATCAGCACCAATAACGTATGGTTCGTCATGCTTTGGATAAGCATAAACCTCTAAATCTCCTTCTACTGTAGTTTCCCAAAACTTCGAGTCCAGGTCTAACATCATCCTTTTTTCATAAGGCATTGGAGATAGTTCTACAAGTTTCTTCATATCAAACACTGAAGCACCTGAAACTAAGAAAGCTTCTTCTGCGTAAGATGGATATTCTTGAACAAACTTCTTCTCTCCACTTTCTGCTATTTTTAATCTACGCCAATATAATTGATCAAAGTCTAAATTAAATTCTTTTATGAATTCTTCTTCTTTCGCAGTCGGTGTAAAATTTTCTGGAGCTTCTCGTCTATATTCATCAGTAATAAACCATGGTAAAAAGATAGGTATATATTCTGAATTGCCGTTAGTATAGCCAGACTCAGCCGTTTTCCATAATCTATAGAATTCTCCTTTAGCACCATTAGCCGTGCTTTCGAGAATAACTTCAGTACCATCGGCTTGAGAAATTCCTTGAAACAAGCCAGCAAGAATCTTTTCATCAAAAGTCCAGAAAGCCACTTCAGAAAGGTGAGCAATGGTAGGAGTAGTACCTCTACCAGCTTCTGGAGAACCAGCCGTATAAAGTCTATAACCTGCATTATTATGTTCAAATTTAATCTCCTTTGCGTTAGATGCTATTAGAGCGGGTCTAAATTCATCTTCCATTCTATCTATTAAGTTTTTACTCATATTAAATAAAGCATCAGAAGTAGCACTATCATGAGCCATAACTACTGACCGAGCATTAGAAGTAAAATAACTTTTCCATGCTGTTCTTGCTGTACAGTAAGTACTTATACCTTGTTGTCTTGCTTTTAATATAAGGGCTCTTACTATTTTCTTCTCTTTTAATTGTTGTTTTAAAGCTTCATTAACTTTCTTCTGAGCAGAGTTAAAAATAAAAGGCACAAAACCTTTACCAGCATCTTTTGTAATAATACGAACTTGGTCTTTAGCAAATTGTTCAAAGTTAGTTTCATACTCTTTTAATAATTTTCTACGTCTAACTTCTTTTATTAATGCGAGCTTTTTTCTGTTTTCCACTTACTTTTCTCCTTGTTTCGATCATATTTAGTTTTATCAAGAACAGTCTGGGTCGAGTACCTTCTTCTATGTAGTGATATAAACTTAGAAATAGGATTCACTCTTCTCTTAAATAATTTAGTCATCTTCTTCTACTCCATTGATCTCTAATAGGAGACAGTTCTGATATTTTTTAATGGTCCCCGGAATCCTGGCCTGTACTCTTCTTTAAGATTAAGAGGAAAAAAAAATTCTCTATAAAATATATATATATACATTATTTTCACTAACCCCCTATTTTTATTCTACAAAGTCTGAAAGAAAAGGAAAATGAAAACATTTTCTACTCATACATTTATTCTAATTCAACATCAACCTTTATTAAGGAGGAAAAGATGGAACTCTACATCTTTATTTTATTCTTATTTCTATCTACTGCAATTGTATACATGATATACAACGGAACAAGAGGATAGGATGAGAAACTTTTCTATATTTATGGCTCTATTCTGCGCGATTGTAGGAGTAGGGACACTGGAGGATTGTCAAGGATACTGTGCTCCTGCTGAAGAAGAGGCGACGATTAGAATGATCATAGCCTTAGTAGCTTTAGCGGGAACTGCATTCTTTACATACTGTACCTTTATTCTTCCAGAAAAAGATTAAGGAGAAAAGGAGCCCCGAAGGTTCCCAACGTGTCTCCTATTAGAGAAAGGAGGCTGGGGGCTGGGGGTAGTCCTAAACTATACCTAAAACCTAGTATTAGTATCATGATTGGATGATTCCAAAGGTAATTCCGGTACCAATTATGATGCCTACCTATAGATATTAATAGGTAAGGGTAAATGAGAACATTTACTATTCATAATATAAACTCATGTAGAAAGGGGTACTTGTTATGCATGAAAAAATATTTGACTATGTCTTAGCTAATTATGATATTGCTCTTGGCGTAGATGAAATTATGTATATAGTTTCTAATAATCTATGTACAGATAAATATATGGAGGCTAATTATGGACTTGTATCTTGATACTTATGTCGTAATTGCTACCTATATTATGATTGGCTTTGTAACCTTAATGTTTACGTTTGCAATGGGGTTATGGGTCTATGCTATGTATGGTCTGTTTAAAATTGGTTTGAACAATGATCAATACTACAGCAAGAAAAATGAGAACATTTTTCAAAAATAGATAAAGTTATTGAGGTTGGCCCACAGTAAAGTTCCTTAAAGAAGGTGTGGGGGTGCGTGTGAAAAATGACTTTATTCGGGTTACATGTCAGACAGTCCTGGTGTAACTGATTATATAATAAAATAGAATATCGCTTAGATGTATGGTCGAAAAGCCTTTTATATAATCTTAAATTTTTAACTTAACTAATGTTTAAAGAAAGGTCTAAAATGAGTGAATATCCTCGTACAATTATTGTTAAAGATGTAACTGCTAAATGGTGTAAAATCTCTGGTGATGATGCGCCTGTAAATACTTTTAAATCGAAACAGTGGGAGATGCAAATCCAAACTACTGATCCGAAGAAAGTAGAAGAACTTAAAGATTATGGTCTTAAAGTTAAAGAAGGAACAGGTGAAGACAAAGGCGTTTTCTCTGTTAATCTTAAACGTAAAGGCTTAAAATCTGATGGCAATGGTGGACAAGTTCCAAATACGCCTGTAAAGATTGTTGATACCAAAGTTCAGCCGATTACTGGTGATAATATTGGTAATGGTTCTAAAGTTAACGTTAATCTTTGGCAATATCCATATGAAGCGCCTGGTGTAGGTAAAGGTATTGCTACTTCTCTTACTGCTGTACAAGTAGTAGAGTTGGTAGAATATACACCTTCTGCCGGTTTTGAAGTTATCGAAACAGAGGCTGCTAAAGATGGATCTCTTCCATTCTAGTCCCCTTGAAACGGTCCTGCCTCACGCTCGTTAAGAGTGTGGGGTGGGGATCGGGGCTTTTTTCGTGAACCGTCATGTTTATACCGCCAACATTATTTATATAAGGAGTTTATAAATGCATTTTAATTACAAAAATATTATGATAGGAGCTTTTATTGGCTTATCAGTAGCAGTGTTATATCATACGTACTGGTTATAGCTTATGGATGTGAGCTTTTATATAATACTTGGTTTAGTTATTTTGGGAATAATTATATTACAAGAAAGATAACTAATGTATGCGTTAATTTTTATTTTAATATTATTTTTAATAATGGCACTTGGCGTCCGCTATTATTAAGAAAGAAAGGACTATTATGGATTTTTTAGTTAATTTTAGAGAGCAATTCATGCCTTGTATTCAAGCTATTGATGTTGCTAAAGAAGAAGCTGATAAAGCCGGTAAAGAAGATGCTAGTGAAGCTTATAAGAAAGCTTTAGTCATTGTTAAAGAAGCTATTCAAAAAGCTGAAAAGCATCAACAGTGGAAATTACAAGACCGTATTGTAAATATCATTAAAGACCATACTAATCATAATGATGTAGCTTATGACGCAATTAGAGAAATTCAAGATTTTACTCATGATAAATCTAATGATATAGAATCTGAAGTTAAATCTCAAATTGAAGATTATTTAAGAGATCAATTACATGTTGACGATGCTACTATTGATGCAATTCAAAATACAATAGAAGATAGTATACAAGAAGCAACTGAAGAAGAATTTCAAAATGAAGGTATGTGGTTATGAGTATAAAATGGAATGATATATCAAGTCCACCTCATTATAAAAATGGTCCTATTGAATGTATTGATGGCATTAAATCTGCCACTGGTAATCTCTTTGAAGGTTATTTAATTGGCAACGTGATAAAGTATTTATGGCGTTGTAATTACAAAGGTGATAAATTAAAAGACCTTAAGAAAGCTCAATGGTATCTTAATTACTTAATTGATTCACAAGAAAAATAATGTGGATTATATATGTACTACTAATGAGTGCTGATAGAAGCTTAGAAGGTTTTATATTAGATCAACGATTTAATAATGAGACTGAATGTAATTCGTTTTATAATGAACATAAGATTGATATTAATAATGATGTTAATACTCTTATTAATGAAAACTTTTCTTCTCATAAATTAATTACAATTGGATGTTTAACAAACTTTACTATTGAAAGGAATAAACAATGATTATGTTAAGCAGAGACTTTATCAGAGACTTTGAATGTTCTATAAGTGGTGAAAGACTTTTTATTAATGAAAAGTATGTTAGCTACATAGAACACGAAACAAAATCTGATGGTAGAACTATTCATAAATTTCATATGACAGATCATAGAATTCTTTTTGCTGTAGTTAGACGTAAAAAGGAACCTATAGATTGGTCAAAGGAGCCACAGCCTCATGTTTAAATGTATATTAGTGTTATGTAGTACATTCTTTGGTAATTGTCAAATTATTGAAGATACTCGAGGTCCTTATGAAACTTTAGAAGAATGTAATAAAAGAGCTTATGAGATAGTTAAAGATATGTCTTCTATGATTCCTACTTATAGAGCTCAAGTTCATTTTTGTCTTGAATTAAAGAAAGAAAAAGGATATAGGTTATAATATGGATAAGAAATTAGGTCGTAAAATAGCAAAATCTTGGGGTCGTACTACAAAGTGTGGCAAAAGATTTGCTAATAAAGGTGTAAGAAAATATCATAAAACTCAACTAAAGAAAGGTTAATTATGACTATAGATATTTTAGATAATGAAGATTTGTCTAATCATTTCAATTACTTAGATGAATTACGTGACAGTGGGGTTACCAATATGTTTGGTGCTTCAACGTATCTTCAAGACGAATTTGCTCTTGATAAAGCTACTGCAAATGCAATTTTAGGAAAATGGATGGATTCATATGGCTCGAAAAATACATAAAGATTTTTTAGGAAATCCTATGAAAGCTTCGACTTGTAAAAAATGCAACATAAAATATTCATATATGTCTATAACAAGAAATAATAGTCAATATTGTGCGCCATGCCAAAACGAATTAGATGGCATAGAAAGGGAACCAAATGGCAATAGTTAAATATAATAAAAATCGTATTGCGGACAGTGGATACAAATTTACTGTTACGAGATTAAATGATCCGCAAATTAAACAACTTAAAGGTATTGTTTCTGAATACAATACTTTTGTTAATGATAGAAATAAATTTAGAAATAAAAGAGACCATGAGCGTAAATGGCGTGTAAGATTTATGGGTAGAAATCCTAATAGAAAGCAATATGAATCTTATTCAGGTGAATATAGAAGTTATTTACCTCAAAAATATTCCACTCACTGGGATGTTTACGTTCATGAAATGCGATAATGATAAAATATTAGAGCTTTGGGATAAGTATTTAGTAAAAGATAAAAGAAGTTTTAGTGAATTCTTTTCTGAAGAATTTGGTATAACTTTAAATTCTGATATTACTTATCCACAGATTAAGATTTTAGTAAAAGCTTTAATAAAGTTATAGGTGAATAGTGTAATGGCAACACGAGTGGTTCCAACCCACTTAATCTGGGTTCAAATCCTAGTTCACCTGCCAAGATAGGTGTGCTAGCGAATCCCTTGTGGTAGAATTAGATTCACACTAAAAAGGCTAGTATAACATAAAGGAGTGAATATCGGTCCAGTAATAGGCCTTCGTAGCGCCTCGAAAGAGGTGACAGGGGTGGTAAGACGCCTTAGGATGATACTGAAGTTGGCCCTTCAGCCGATATTCAGATCTCTTTATGTGAACCGTCTTCAGATAATTTTTTAATAACACCGAACGGGGCACCGTGGCAATTTATGGAGAATTTTATGGGTATTATTGAATTCCCGATAAGGGAACGAATGTATAAGCGATGGAGCAATCTATCAGCTGAGCGTTTAACTAATAAATGGGAAGTAGATCCAAAACGTGAACCTGAGATTTTTAATGATATGTTATATACTATCACTAATGAATTTAAAGGTGATGCTGAAGATTGGACTCAAGAAGAAATTATTGAACTGATTGATAGTTTCTTTAGAGTAGAAGAATTTATAATAATGAGGAGAGGGCCTAAGAAATGAGTGAAAATATTCCTTATAGAGAAATGATTAGGCAAGGATTTAGAAAAATGAGAGAAGAAAGTGAAAAAGAAAGTTACTTAGAACGATCAATAGAAATCTTAGAAGAATGTGGTAATTTAATTCGTAAGAAAGGTCAAGACTATCAAGGTGGATCAGTAAAAGATCCACAATACTATCCTCATGGATGGAAGTCCTTTGATACAATGCTTACTACTAAGATACTAAGATTTCGTTCTGTTATGGATCAAGAAGGAAATGTTAATTTTGATTCAGCAGAAGATTGTTTAAGAGATTTAATTAATTACTCTGCAAGATGCATTGTATGGTTAGAAAATGAAAGGAATAAATAATGACTGTTCATGGTAGTCCAAAAGATAGAGGTTCAGCAGATAGATATTATGGTCGTCCGTTTGAACCACATTGGTATCCGCAAGGAACTTATAATGGCAGAAAAATAGAAGAAGATGAAATGAATTCTGACCAAGTAGAAGAATATAAAGAAGGTTGGAATAACGAAATTAATAGAAAGAATTGGGGTTAATTATGGGACTTCTTAAACCTATAATATTCACAAGAGGAAGATTAGAAAATCAAGTAACTCTTTCACAATTACCGTCTTCATTACAAAGAATAGCATGTCTTATAGTTTATCCCGAGGAGTATGAAGAACATAAAAAGCTATATGGTAATATAACTAATGTAGTTAAGACACCTGAGGGTTGCCGAGGGATTGCTAAAAGACGTGAATGGGCTGCATTAAATGCTAATAAAAACCTAATTCAATGGCAATTAGACGATGATTTAACTTTTTGTAAAGCAAAAGATGAAGGTCAAGACGGTACATGGCCATTCTTAAAATTTGGTCCAATGGAAGATGATGATTGGAAAACTCTTGAAAAAGATATTGAAAGAGCTTGTGATATTGGATTTAAAGTTGGAGGGTTAGGTCAAAGAATTGCTCCAGCAGGAATTAGCGATTTTCCTGGTTCAGTAAATTCTAGAGTATATACTAATACGTGGTTTGATTTTAGAACTATAAATGCAAAAGACTATGATTGGATAGGTAAAGAATGGAATGATGATGAGTTCTTACCTGAAGATTTTCATATTCAATGTCAAATGGTAAAGTCTGGTATTCCAATTTTAAACTTAAATAAATTTGCTAGTTCTGGAAATAAGACTCAAGCAGCAGGAGGATGTGCTACTTATAGGTCTTTAAATAATCATAATAAAGGTATGAAGAAATTTGCAGAAGTATGGTCTGATTGTACCGTCTTAAGATGGAAAGATGGTTGGGAAAAAGGTACTCAAAAAGCTGCGTTAACTATACGACTTAGTAAGCTTTGGCCACAGACAAAAGAACTTTTAATAGGTATGGAACACCGTCTTAGATTAGATCTTGGTGGAAAGTCAAAACCTGAAGCAAAGAAACTTCAAGAAAAAGCTAATAACCTTAGAAAGGAAATGCAAGAAAATGCCGAATAGAACTATTGATGAAATCAGAGATGAGTTTTGTTTAAAGTATCAAAATATGATGGTTGAACAAGATGGTAATATAGAAATATTAGGTGCTTCATTTGTTGCTAGTGAAGATAAATTATTCGGAGAACCTAATAAGAAATATAGAATAGCAGAAGTAGATTGGTATGACAGTCAAGAAAGAAATATCAATAAACTGGGAGAGTTGTATGGTAAAATTCCTGTAATTTGGAAAGAACATGCAGCTAATACTAAAGGTGAAATTAATTCTAATTATGGATGGATGATTTATAATTGGGAAAATGGTAATCAATATGAGTTTTGCTTAAGAGAATTAAAAGAAAATCCAAATTCTCGTAGAGCTATTATGATTTATCAGCATCCACATATGCATACAAGATATAGAAGAGAAGGTATGAATGATTTTTGTTGTACCAACGCAGTAAGTTATTATATTAAAGATGGATCTCTTAATTGTGTAGTACAAATGAGATCTAATGATGCTATATTTGGTTATATGAATGATTATTACTGGCAGAATAGAGTTCAAGAGCGTTTAGCAATTGATTTAAATATTTCTAAAGGTAAAATGATTTGGCAAGTCCAAAGTTTACACATATATCCAAGACATATGTATTTAATAAAAGAATTTATTGAAGAAAGACATAAAAACCGTCTTAACGCAAATGACGATTATATTTTATAGAAAGGAAATAAAATGGCTCATGAAGTAGAAACAATGGCTTATGCAGGGGAAGTACCATGGCACGGATTAGGTGTTCCTGTATCTAATGATTTAACTGTTTATCAAATGATGGATAAAGCTAATCTTAATTGGAAAGTACATGAAGTTCCTAATTATGTTGATTGGGAAGGCCAAAAAGTAAATACTACTTTTAAATCTTTGATAAGAGAAACTGACGGTAGAATTCTTACTACAGTTGGTAAAGACTGGAATCCAGTACAAAACGAAGAAGCTTTTAAATTCTTTGAAGAGTATGTTAATGTAGGTGATATGGAAATGCATACTGCTGGCTCATTAAAAGATGGTCAATATGTATGGGCATTAGCTAAAGTTAAAGATTCCTTTGAATTATTTAGTGGAGATAAAGTAGATTCGTATTTATTATTCTCTAATCCTCATGTATATGGAAAATCTATTGATATTAGATTTACACCGATTAGAGTTGTATGTAATAACACATTAACTTTATCTTTATCTGGTAAAAATAATAAAGCTGTTAAAATTAGGCATAGAACTAAGTTTAATGCAGAGCAAGTTAAAGAAACTTTAGGTATTGCTACTGAAGAACTACAGAAATATAAAGAAGTAGCTCAATACTTAGGAAGTACACGAATAAAGGATGTAGAGACTTTAATACATTATTATAATGATGTTTATCCTAGAGATGAGAAGCATGGTACTACTCCATTAAAAGAAGAAACTCTTTCTAAACCTGCAAAAGTTGCTTTAAAGAATTTTGACACTCAACCTGGAGCTAAGTTCGCTGAAGGAAGTTGGTGGCAAGCATTTAATTCTGTAACTTACTCACAAGATCATGTGTATGGTAAAAATAAAGATAATAGACTATATAATTCATGGTTTGGTAGAGGACAAGTACTTAAGAAGAAAGCTTTAGATAAAGCTCTTGCATTTGCTGATGTAGCTTAATGGAAGGTTCTATTATACCTAATTGGTGGCAATCATGGTTACTGGTTGCCATCACTATTAATACATTAATAAACTTAATTGTATTCTTCAAAGGAAGAAAATTACATATAAAAGAATTGTTACATTTAAAACCTAAAAGGAAGAAAATAAATGACTAGTGAATGGTTAAAAGATATAAAAGATATGCATCAAAAATTTGGTGTAAACAAATGGGTTCAATCTGAACTTCAAAGTGATGTAGATTGGAGACGTTTAGATAAATTTATTCAATTTAGAATGGATATGATAAAGGAGGAGTTGGATGAAACTAAAACGGCCATTAAGAAAGGCGATGAAGAAGGCGTTGTTGATGGACTTATTGACTTATGTGTTTTTGCGATTGGTACGCTTGATATATTGGGACTTGATGTGGACAAGGCTTGGAGGACTGTACATTCAGCTAATATGGCCAAAGAACCCGGAATCAAGGCTAGCAGGCCTAATCCGCTTGGCTTACCGGACATGATAAAGCCTGAAGGTTGGAAAGATCCTTCTCATAAAGATAATATAGGTAATATAAAAGATTTTATAAGAAACGATAAGTGAATGAGAACATTCACTATAAATAGATAAAGAAAGGAAATACTATGCAACTAGTATTTGATATAGAAACTGACGGACTATTAAATCAAATGACTAAATGTCATGTTTTAGTTTGTCAAGATCCAGTTAGTAAAAATATTTATAAGTTTGGTCCTAATGAGATTGATAAAGGCTTAGCACTATTATCTAGTGCTACTGCCTTAATTGGTCATAACATTATTGGATTTGATTTAATGGCTCTTGATAAACTATATAATTGGAAACCGTCTTTAGATACTGCGATTATTGATACTTGGGTTATGTCTCAAGTTTTAAACTATCAAAGACCTCATAAACATGGTTTAGCAGGTTGGGGATCTCATCTTAAATATAAGAAGATAGATAACTCTAAATTTGACGAACAAGAATGGAAAATATATTCTCCAGAAATGTTAGAATACTGTGTTCAAGATGTTAAGCTAAATACTAAAGTTTATGAAGTATTACTTGCTGAATTAAATAAAGCTGTGTTAAATAATAAAATGATTAGAGATGGTTTACGTGTTGAACATGATGTGGCTCATTTTGAAAGTCAAGTAAGAAAGAAAGGTTGGATGTTTGATATAGATCAAGCTACTAAAAATCTTAAGACTATGAAGAAGCATATGAATAAGATTGAATCTATTATTGAACCAAAACTCGGAACTACAAAAGTCTTTATAGATAAAACTCCTAAGACTCCTAAGTATACTAAAGCTGGATATTATACTGCGACTACAGCTAGAATACTATCTGAATATTTAGATAAGAAAGTAATAGGTGAAGATGCCGTATCTGACAACCCTCCTATGCTGCCTGGTACAGAGTTTCAACGTTTTACAATAGAACCTATAACCTTAAGTAATATGGATCTAGTAAAAGAATGGTTACATACGATTGGCTGGAAACCAGATGATTGGAACGTTAAAAGAGATCCACATGGTGGTTGGATTAGAACTGGTCCTAAACTTACTTCAAGTTCTCTTGCTAAGTTAGGTAGAATAGGAAAATTAATTGATAGATATTATACAATTAAAAATCGTAAAGCAACTATTGAATCATGGTTTGAGAGAATAGAAAGAGATGAGCATAATAACTGTAGACTTCATGGTCGAATGTGGACTGTTGGTACTCCTAGCTTTAGGTGTAGGCATGAAGTTATCGTTAATTTACCAGCAGTGGATGCGCCTTATGGCCGTATGCTTAGGGAATTATTTATTTCTGAGCCCGGTTATAGAGTTGTTGGTGCGGATAGCGCTGGTAATCAGCTGCGTGGACTATGTCATTATGTGGGGGATAAGAATTACACCGAACTCGTCGTTAACGGAGATCAGCATTCGAGAAACGCTGCTGTTCTTAGTTGTACTAGGAGTCTTGCTAAATCTTTTCTTTATGCTATTCTCTTTGGGGCAGGTGATGCAAAGCTTGGTCAAACTCTTTATGGAGTCAGTAGTGTACCGAAAGGTAAAGATGCTAGAAGAAAATTTACAGCGAATTTACCAGGATTTGATTCACTAGTAAATAAATTAAAGAATATTTATAATCAGTATGGATGCATACCTGCTTTAGATGGTAGAAAGATATATGCAAGATCTGATTATCAAGTTTTAAATTATTTATTACAAACTGCTGAAGGTATTACATGTAAAGCAGCTGTAAGTTATGCAATGAAAAAGATTAAAGAAGAAAATTTAGATGCCTATCCTGCAATATTCTATCATGATGAACAAGCATGGATTGTTAATGATAAAGATACTAAACGTGTTGGAGAAATCTTACAAGAATCTTTTCGTGAAGCTCCAAAATGGTTTGGTGTAGACTGTATGGATGGTGGTGATTATAAAATAGGAGACTCATATGCAGATGTTCATTAACTGGTATATAGATATATTATTAAAAATATCTAGTAAGTTTGGTAGAATAAGTTCTTACTTTTATATGAAGCATGTAAATGTTTTACATAAAAAGCAGATAAAAGATGGAATAAGAGATCGATGAAAATAGGTTTTACAGCTAGTACATTTGATTTACTTCATGCTGGACACGTTCAAATGTTACGTGAAGCTAAAGAACAATGTGATTATTTAATATGTGGATTACAAATAGATCCAACAATTGATCGTAAAGATAAAAATTATCCTATACAAACGATTGTTGAGAGATATACACAATTAAATAGTGTAAAATATATTGATGAAATTATTCCTTATTCTACTGAAAAAGATTTATGTGATATATTAAGTATGTATAATATAAATATACGAATACTTGGTGAAGAATATAGAGAAAAAGAATTTACAGGTAGAGATATTTGTAAAGCAAGAAGTATAGATATTTATTTTAATAAACGCGATCATAGATTTAGTAGTACTGATCTTAGACTTCGTGTTATAAAAGGAAAGGAAAAATAAATGAAACTATTTATAGATGCTGACAGTATTTTGTTTAAAGCTGCGTGCACTCAAAGTTCTGTTAAAGAGACTAATAAAGTAGTTCATACAATAGTACAAGATACTATTGGTGATTGTTGGGCTGATGAAACTTATCTTGCTGTAAAAGGAAAAGGAAACTTTAGATATGATATATTTAAAGATTATAAAGCAGCAAGAAAAGATAAGCCTATGGAAGAAGATTTAAGGAACCGACTTAATGAAGCTTATAAATATCTTATTGATAAGTATAAAGCAGTTCCAGCAGATGGAATGGAAGCTGACGATTTAGTTTCTATTTGGGCGTTTGAAGCAAGAAAAGCTGATGAAGACTTTGTTATTGCTCATATTGATAAAGATATAAATCAAATTGCTGGTAACCATTATAATTATAATAAGAAGAATTATTATTTTATTAATGATGATGAAGCTGATTTAAATTTCTGTATACAACTTTTAATCGGAGATAGTGGTGATGGCATACCTAAAATTCGTAAAGGATATGGTATAAAAACTGCTCAAACCGCCTTAAAAGATACAACTTATGATAATAGAATAGATCGTGTTGTAGACGAGTGGAAAAGACATTATGGAAATGGATGGGAAACTCAACTTAATATGGTTGGTAACTTAATATATATGAAAAGAACTTGGGATATGGAGGAATGGAACTATGGAGATCGTTATTCCGGGAAAACCGATGTCAGCGAACCGAATGGAAGGGATAAGAGCGATAAGAACGAAGACGGGAAAGAGCTTCACTCAAACTTATCCAACTAAAGATTATAAAGAATTTCTCGAGAGATTTAAAGAAGCTACTAAAGATAAGACTTGGAGATTTGAAGAAAAGGCTAGATTAAAGATATATATTTGGCCTTTTTTCTCAAATAAAGCGTCTGATTTAGATAACGTCGCTAAACCTACTCTTGATGCTTTACAAAAAGTATTTAATTGGAATGATAAACATGCTTATGAACTTCATTTGATAAAGAACTTTGCAAAACGTGGAGAAGAGAAATTAGAAATTGAAATAGAAGAGCTTATAGATTAAGAAAGGAAATTACATGCAAAATAGTAAAAGATATTCATGTCCTGATTGTGGAAGTTCTGATGGAGTTATGATAGATCCTGAAGATGGACACACATTTTGCTTTGCTTGTGGAGTATATAACTCAAAATATAAAGGAAATAAGATGGATGAACCCATTACCGATACAGATAATAACTTCGAATTACAACTCAACGATATTCATAACTATCCTAGTCTTGATATGCCTAGTAGGCGTATTTCTAAAAAGGTAGTAGAATTCTTTGGTGTAAAGACTCATCAATACAACGATAAACCGGCTCATTTCTATCCTTATGATAATGATTGTTATAAAGTTAGAATATTACCAAAAGAATTTAGACTAATAGGAAAACCAAAGAAATTATTTGGACAACGAGAATTTGGTTCTGGTGGTAAGATGTTAGTTATTACAGAAGGAGAACTTGATGCACTCAGCGTAGCTCAAGCGTCTATGGATACTAATAATAGAATATGGCCTGTTGTATCTATTCCTTCAGCAAATCAATTACAAGTAGTTTTAGAAAATAGAAACTGGATTAGACAATTTGAGAAAGTAGTAATATGGATGGACGCAGACGAGGCCGGTCAAAAGGCCATTACGGAAATATCGAAAATTATTGGCTTCGACAAAGTAAGAATAGTAAATCTGAATGGGAAAGAAAAAGATGCGAGCGATGTATATATGACGAGTGGCGCTGCACAGGTTTCTTCGGTAATTTGGAATGCCAGTTCTTACAGTCCAGCTGGGATAGTCGTAGGAGAAAAGATTTGGGAGAGGTTTCAAGAAAGACAGAAAGTTCAATCAATTCCTTATCCAAAATGTTTAGATGGATTAAACGAAAAATTAAAAGGATTGAGATTTGGAGAAATTAGTTTATTTACTAGTGGAACTGGATCAGGTAAAAGTACTGTATTAAAAGAAATTATCCTTAATATATTAAATACTACTGATTCAAAAGTTGGTTTAATATCTTTAGAAGAAAGCGTTGGAGATACAGCTGAGAAATTTATTGGTATGCAAATCAATAAAAGAATTGGTGATGATGATGTACCTATTTCTCAAGATTTATTAAGATCTGGATTTGAAAGTATATTTAGTGATGAAAGATTAATTCTTCTTGACCATCAGGGATCTGTAGGTGATAACAGTTTAATAGACAAGATGGAATATATGGCTCTTATGGGTTGTAAATACCTTGTATTAGATCATATTACTATTGCTGTATCTGAAGGTAGTGAAGGATTATCTGGAAATGAAGCTATAGATAAAGTTATGTCTGACTTACTTAAAGTAGTAAAGAAGCATGATGTTTGGTTAGGTTTAGTAAGTCATTTACGTAAGTCTGGAAGTAAAGCTTTTGAAGAAGGTAATATGGCTTCAATAGATGATGTAAAAGGCAGTGGTAGTATCAAACAAATATCATTTGATATTATAGCTTTTTCTAGAAATCTTACAGCTCATCTTGAAGAAGAGCGAAATCAAATCAAATTAACTGTATTAAAATCAAGATTTACTGGTAAAACTGGACCAGCTGGTACAGCTATATACGATTCAGAAACTGGAAGATTAAAAGATGGGAGTACTGAATTTGGGATATTATAAAAATAAGCAAATCAAAAATGATGAATTATATATGGGAATCGCAGAAGTAGTTGCTCTGCGATCTCATGATGATAAACACCAAGTTGGAGCTGTTATAGCTGATGGTAATAAGATATTAAGTTATGGTTGGAATGGTACTCCACACGGTATGGATAATAATACAAGATATAATAATGGAAAAACTAAATGGGAGGTAATACATGCGGAAGCAAATGCAATATGTAAATTGGCTTCATCAAACTCGTCGTCGAAGAATTCCACTCTATATACGACTATATCACCGTGTATTGAATGTACTAAGCTTATTCTTCAATCACAAATAAATAGAGTTGTATATAAAGAAGTTTATAATGCAGATGTAAATGGTAAACGTGTACCTCAATTACAAGCTATAGAGTTTTTGAAATCTAATGGAGTTAAAGTTGAGAAATATTAAAGTAAGAGAAGGAACTGATGAAGTAATAAAATATCCTGACGATATGTTTTGTGTTTATACTCATAGAGATCCAGAAACATTAGATGTAGTTTATGTAGGTAAAGGTACATTACATAGAGCGTTTCAAATAGTTAATAGAGGTTATGACCACCATCTATGGTTGTTAGACAAATTAAAAGAATTTGAAATACAAGAAATAGTAAATATAAAAGGTGGTAATATGACTGAAGGTGAGGCTTTAGTTGTAGAAACTCATGAAATTAAATGCTGCTTAAGATCCGGATGTAACTTATATAATGTTACTCATAATCCGTATCGCAGAACAAGGAGAAATAATAATGCAAGAGATAATGGAATATCTGGAGCAAAAAATATTGAATGCGCCACAAAGGTGGGCAATAAAGTTAGTGAAAGAGAACGAATTAGAAACGAAGAAATTAGTTCTTGATGCGTTAACTATATTACAATATCATTTTAGAAAGACTTCTACGTCTGAGTCTGCAACATGTAAATTAACTGCAGCTTCTTGTGCTATAGGAAAGAATGTATTACTTCATAAAGGAAAAGAATTAGGATTTAGAGCTGATGTAACTATCGGTGATTTTGTTCTTGAAGGATTTTATGAATGTGGATATATTAAGATAGTTAGAGCTCCAACAGAAGCTCAAATAGCATGGGAAAAGAATCCAATAGGTAAAAGACCTTTTAGTAGAGCTCCATATATGATTGAAACCTCAAAACGATGGAAAGAAATAGGAAGTTTACCTGATGTAGTAGTAAATGAGCTTATTCAAAATACTGCCTTTAAAAAGATTAAGAAGGTTCATAGTCTTTATCAAGATAACGGATACCCAGTAATAAAGCATTGGGGCTTTGATCGTGATAAAGAATTTAAAGAACTTTTAGATGAACCTTTTATAAAAGCAATTAATAAGTTACAGAAAACTGCATGGAAGATTGATACAGAAATATTAGAAGCTGTAGAAAATAATAAAGATAAGTTTGTAAAAGAAACTTTAGAAGTTCTTGATAGCAGAAAGCAAAAATATAATTACTGTATTTTTGGTAATAATAAAGAGTTAGAAGGTAAAGAACTATATTGGAATAAGCATATCTTTAGACCTGATTTAGGTAATAAATCTTTAGAAAAGAAATATTATGGAGAACTAAGAAGGCTTACTAATAAACTTAAGAATAAAGTTAATAAGAAACCGTTAGAGAGAATGCAAAAGAAATATGATGAAGCTGCAACTCATTGGAATGCTAAATTAGTTTTACTTAAAAATAGAAGTAAGTTTGATGCGTATAATATGACACTTCAAAAGGCAAAAGCTTTATCAAATAAAATATTCTTTCAATATGTAGATGCTGATTATCGTGGTAGATTATATTATAGAGAGTCTTATTTAAATTATCAAGGAAAAGATATAGAAAGAGGTTTATTAAAGTTTGCTGAACCTAAAGAAATGACTGAAGAAGGTTTATATAATTTATCTATATATACTGCATGTTGTTTCAATCAATCTTATAGTATTGATTCTATACCTAGTTGGTGTGAAAACGATTATGTATCTTACTTAGATGAGCAAGGTCTTACTGATATATCTATTGATAAAATGAATATTGATGATAGAGTAAGATGGGTTTTAAATAATCAAGACTTTATAATAAATACTTGGAAGAACCGTACTATACATGAAAACGCTGAAAAACCTGTTGGATTTTTAGCTTGTTGTAAAGAATGGTGTGCATTCTGGGACACCAAGTCAGAAGATGGTGTATATACTACCAACTTGCCAATCCCTATTGACGGTTCTAATAACGGTTGGCAACACTTATCTGCTATATCTAAAGACGAGCAGGCAGGAGAATTAGTAGGTTTAGTTCCAACTAAAATACCTAAAGACTTTTATGTTGAAACTGCTAAAGCTTTAAAGTCTCGTATGCCTGAATGGTTTAAGTCTAGAGTAATACCTATGAAGCATATACGTAAAGGTATATCTAAAAGAGGTTCTATGACTAGAGCTTATAGTGCAGGCCATTTAGCTATAGCTTTAAATATGTATGCAGATTGTTATGCTGAAGGTTATCATAGTAAGTATAATATAACTATGTCAGATTGTAATGACTTATCTTTTAATCTTATAAGAGCTATAGATGAAGTTTGTCCTGGCCCTTTAGAGACTATGAGTTATTTACAAAAGTTAGCTAATCATATTATTGCAGACTTAAATGAGCCAGTAATTAAATGGATAACGCCATCTGGTTTTCCAGTTACGTATGAAAATTATGTTATGGAAGATATAAAATGGAAATCTTGGATATCTGATATGAGAATTGAGCATGTTGGTAATGAACCAAGATTAATATATGGTAAGAAAATACCAAGTCCAGGTGGGTTTGCTTCAGGAATAAGTCCTAATTTTATTCATAGTATGGATGCTGCTCATATGGCTATTATTGTAGCTAATTGGGATGGAGAATTTGCAGCTATACATGATTCATTCTCTACTCATGCAAAAGATGTAGGAGATTTACTAGACTTAACTAAAGAAGTTTTTATAGCAATGTATAATCATAAAGATTATTATAAGTGTATTGCTGAGATGCTTTTAGATAAGCCTGAGGACTTCAAATATAATTATAAGTTAGGTAAATTGCAAATAGAAGAAATTGCTAATAGCGATTACTTCTTTGCATAGGAGGGAGTGTGTTTACTATACATGAAAATGGAACTATAGGACTTGACATGAATAAAGTCGAGTATATACATAAATACGGAATAGTTTTTAAAGACGGTAAAGAATTAATTTTACCACAAACTGTTATAAAGAAAGTAATAAAAAGATTTATTCGTATTTAATAAAAAAAAAGGGGTACCTTAGCGTAATGCTTTGGTACCCCTATTTTTTTTTAACCAATATCTATTTGTAAGATCTTAGAGTCAGCTTTTTTCTGTAATGCTATTAATTCGTCTTTAGCTTTACGTACTTGATTTATAGTTTTCTGGTTTCTTACATTTAAATTTAATGCTTGCATAATTCTATCAAACACTGCTAACATCTCATTACCAGTCATAGAAGTAGTTACTTCTGGATTATTAAATCTACTTCCCATTATAGACTTAACCATAGCAGCAGCTCTCTTTTTCTTTTCCCATTCAAACTTTCCTATTGGAGTTCCTTTAGGTCTTTGTTCAAATTCCATAGTATCATACATTAGAAATTGTAAGTTCTTATAAGGTGGGTTCCTTTCAGGATCCATAGGTGCTTTAGGATTAACACGTTCTGGGTCTAACATCCAACCAAATCCTCTAAAATCAGTATCCATTTCAACACTAACTTCTGAGTTACCTAATTCTTTTAATTGAGTTCTAAATTTGTCTATAGTTTTTGGCGCCCAATCTCCCATGATCCCATCTACATAAGAAAACTCTTTAATAACATTCCACCAGTTATTATTAGCATGCTCTCGTACTCTTCTAGCACTCGCCAGGTCTGTCTTTACAGCATCCATGATAGGTAACATGTAATCTTTCTTTAATTGTTTCCACGAACTTCCTGTAAACATTGAATTCATCCATGCGCCATCCACTCCTTGTATAACGGCGGGAATTACTCGTCCTCTTCCCCATCCTCCAGGAGTTTCTTCTCCTTGGGAGTTAACTCTTATAGCAGAACCAGCTGGTTTAGATTCGTATAAAGGAACTGCTCCAACTTTTCTACCACTAGGTAATGTAATACTTAAATTAGCTTTATCTTTAACAATAGATTGTTTAGCACCAATATAAGTATCATAACCAATAGCGTTTTTCATAGTCATAATATCATTAGATAATAAAGCAACGACATTATTAGCTCTTAGTAGTTGGCCTACTTGAACTATTCCCGGATGAAGTTCAGTATCGATAGCATCTGCAAGAATGTCATGAAGAAAACTTACAGTAACGTCTTCTTTACTTTGCATTGGACCGCCTTTCTTTACTAAGAACTTAGCTACTTCAGGCTTATCTAAAATTGCTCTAATCTTTTGAGCTTGAGGACCTGTAAAGATAGTATCTTTAATAGCACCTTTTAAGTTCTTTAAAAGCTGACCATAACTTAATGTCATAGGTGGTTTCTTAAGAAAATTATCTCTATCTTTTATAGCTAACTCTAATATCTCATATAAATATGGAGAAAGAGTCTCATCATTAGTAAAATTTTGAGCATACTTTTGACCTTCTGAAAGCATCATATATGCCATTCCATCTCTAATGTCTCCAGCCTGCATATCAACTTCAGTTTCATTACCATTATATAATTCAGTTAAAGTAAAATCATCTAAGTTTTTAACAGCATCTCCTTTTCTTAGTACCCCTCCTCTATAAGCAGCTCTAATAGAACCTAATAACATTAAGTTAGTTAAAGGTCCATGAGTTTTACCATCAATCTCTACTCCTAAATTAGAATAAAATGAAGTATTATTATCAAAAGCTTGAGCATATCTAAATAACTCATTAGTAGCTTCTATTAATTGAAGTCCTTCTAATCCTTCTGATTGAGCCTTTTCTAAAAGAGAAGAATTAACATTTAGCTTAGGCATATTCTGTAATTCAGGCGGAATGTTAATAAACTCAGTTCCATTTTGATTTACATCTAATTTTATTTGCTTCATCAAATTTGTATATTGAGTATCTTGTTCCGGAGTTAGAAGTGATTCGTTTATAGATCTACCTGCCTTGATGAGCGCACCAAAAAGAGCACCATGGCCGGGAGCATTCCATTCTGCGTCAAACGCTTTTACTCTTTCGTCTGGAAGAAGTTTAGAAGCGCCTTTAATAAACAATGCAGCCATCATTTCTTTGAACATAAGTTCAGTATCATTATTACTTTTTGGTTTAACTTCACTAGGCTTAAGACCACCAGTAATATATCTCATCCATGGCTGTAGTTGTGGATTAAAATCATTAGTAACATGCATTCTACTTTGCAATTCTTGAACTGCATAATCAAGATGCTTAGACTTATTACTTTCAAGAGCTGTTTGATTTAGATAATCTAAAAACCTAGTTATTTGTTTTTCCATTTCATAACTAGGATTATAATCAGTATTTGGATCTTCTAATCTTTTCTTAGCAAGCTCTCCTCTAAAAGATATAAACTTATCCATTCCAATTTTAAATAAGTTTCCTACTTTAGGTAATTCATTTCCTCTTTTAATTCCACTTAACGCTTCCATAGCTAATTGATAAACTATTTTACGTCTTAATGGATCTACTTGATGAGCTACAGAATTAGCATTTTCTTTTGCTTCTTCTACTTTTCTCATACGTCTATTAACAACAGCAGTAGTTTTCTCTTTTCTTATAAGTCTTGATTCTCCTTCTTGACCAAGTCTTCTTATCACAGGTCTTGGAGCGTTAGCTGCTGGTTTCTTTGGTTTTGCAAAAACTTCAGGTGAGGATTCTGCGGCCGCTTTTATAGTCTTTGCCCCAACTGGAGTTAAACTATATATAATAGTAGAACCACTAGGACTCTCATTTCTTTCATACATCATTGGATTAGCAGCATGATACATTTCTTTAGCTACTGTTCCTATATATTCAAATTGATCTTGACCAACTCCACTTTCAGAAAACTCGTCTGAAGGACGACCTTCCATTCTATTTTGTTCTCTTTTCCATGATCTAAAAATCTCTCTTCCTAATAAAGCATTTCCAGCTCCTCTACTTAGACCTCCTTCTTCATCTACTTGTACTTCTGGTCTGTCTTGTAATGCAGATAACGGATCATTAGCGTCAAACTGAACTTCTTGTTCTGAACCTATTTGAGTATTATAAACAAACTTTTCAGTAGTAAGACCCATGATTCTGCCGAATAACGGATGAACTACTAAATCATTATTCTCTAATATTTGACCAGCATTAAATCCTTTACTATCAAATAAGATACCTTTAAGAGATAATGGATCTACACCTACAGCTTCAGGATCTAATCCCATTGCCATAGGTAAAGTTTTCTCATAAAAGTTTTTATCAGTTTGTATATTACCTTCAGTATCTTTTGGACTGGCTGTAATATAACCTCCACCAACAGTAGCTTTATCATTTATTTTACTATGAAATAATGTAGTAAAGTTATCTGCTCTTTGAACTTGCAATCCAAAACCATCATTATCTACACTATCTAAGTTTAGTACTTGTGGTTTTAATTCAGATAATGGATTAACTCTTTCTTCTTCTCTAGTTTCTATAGCTGATTGAGCATATTTTTGTTCTTCATATCTCTTTTTACTATTATCTACTTGTTTAAGAAATTCTTGAGAAGATTTTGGAGAAGCACTTCTATATTTATCTAATTGTCTTATTACAGTTTTCTGTTCAGGACCTTCTACCGTTTCTTCCGGAGCTCCAGTAAAAACAGTATCAGTATTTACTTCTGCTGTCTTCAAAGAAGCTGGTCCTGCTTCTCTTAATTTTTCGACGATAGTTTTAGGTCTTTCAACCTTTTCTTGACCATATTCTCTCTGTAACAAAGCTTCTCTAGCGGCTTCAGCCATTGCTTCTTTCTTTGTTTGAACTGGTATTACTTTTATAGCCATTAATTACCTCCAAAACTCCATTGTGGCAAGTCTTTTGTCATTTGATGAGCGGCTTGAGCCATAGGAGAAACTCTTAAAGCTGCATAACCTAATGTTTTATCTCCAGCGATTACATCAACTCCTAATCCTCCAATTCTAACAGCTTTACTTAATGCTGCTGACTCTCCTGATATAGTTCCAAACGCCCAACCAAAAGTTGTTTTATATCTATGCTCATACATTGGAAATACAAAATCAATTAATCTTTCTCCTGTACCTAACAATCCACTAGCACCTACTCCTCTTCTAATATAATCTATATCTTTAAAGTATGGAGTTGTTTTACCATACTTAAGTAGATCTTTTAAATGTTGAGAAACAAATCCTAATAAAATCATAGTAGACATAGTAGCAAAGACATTATACTTCATAGCCGGAGTACCGCGTCTAGCTAATTCTCCCCACATCTTTGGTATATGATTTGCTGTAAACACAGATATAAATCCTTGAAATTGAGTGAATAACGCAAATCGTGGATCTTGAAATATCTTAGGTCTATTAGCTGCTTGAGGTAATGCTACTGCCTCATTAACAAAATTAAATGAAGCATCTCTCATAAACATATCAAACTTAGCTTTCTCTTCTTGAGTAGAAGCTCTTGTATTTCCATCAGCATCTTTAAATCCAACTATATAACTTGTCATAAATGTTGGATCTATACCTAAGTTTCTTAAAGACTCTTCTGCTTCAGCAGCTTCATTAGTAAATAAGTTAGTATCTCTTGCTTCTGCTAAAATAGACAGCTTATCAGTAACATAATCACCAGCAATAGCGGCCCTTGAGGCACGCGTAGCGTTAGTCCATTGTTGTAGTAATATAGTTTTAAAGTACATGTCAAGAATTCTTTGACGCCAATGTCCTGTTTCACTAACACCTGTTGTATGAGCAGCACCTACTTCCCATTCATTAAAGCCTAAATCTTTTGCTACAGCAGCTCCACCTGAATCTCTTTTATGAGGCATTGGAGTATTTGTTGTAGCACCATAAGCTCTTCTAGCTGTATTATGTATTTCATTAACGAATACTCTTGACATTTGCATTAAGCTTCCATCTTGTCTACCGAATATTTGCTTTACATTTAATCCTTTAGAAACAAGAGCTGACTCTACAAAATTAGATATAGTAGCTAATGGTAAACCAGTAATAGTAGTAACAAATAATAGATTCTTTTGAGCCCATTCTAAAATTGGAGACTTAATTCTATTATAGTTACCTGATTCAGCATCAAAATAATCTTTTAATGTAGCTGCTAACTCATCTACTCTTGCTTTAGCTTTTTCTGCAGACCAACCATTTTGCATTAATTGCTGTTCTATTTTATTAAGTCTATAGTTTATCTTTTTATTATCACTACCTACGTATTCTTCTAAGGCCACATATCTTACTGAAGATTTTGCAGCATTAGATATATTTGTAAATAAATCATTTTCCATAAACTCATTAAACTCAACCATATCTGATAGACCTAATGTACGTTGTCTATGAGATTGTGGTTTAAATGTAGATCTTGCTGTGACAGAAAATTCACCATCTTGTGGAGTAATAACTTCATTAATAGAATCTTGACTTAATATTGCATCAGTAATTTCTTTTGCTTGATCTGGATTCATATTTAATTTAGTTACTAAAGCTCCTTCAAATCCGGCTCTATTATTTTCAATAGCTTCTTTATTAAAAGATTTATAACGAGATAAGTAATCAGTAATTCTACCTAATTGTGGATTATGTTTAGCTTGCCAGTCATGCATCATATTTCCAACATCATTCAATGTTTGATGAAATGCTTTAAACTCATTAAGATATTGATTAAACTCTCCTTCTAAATCAGTATCCCAATTTATTGATCTATTTTCAGCATCAGCTTTATCTTTAGCTATTTGATAAGCTTCATAAAACTTTTTACTAAACTCTAAACGACTACTTCTCTTATCATTAACATTAAACTTTGCTAATATTTTATCTACTGAACCTAATTTATTTCTTAATATACTAATTAAATGATGCTTTCTATTTTCATAAGTAGCACCACTAGTAGATCTTTGTAAGTTACTTCCAAGAGATTCACCTAAAATTCTAGCTTCTACTGAATCTTCTTGAAGTTTATCAGCTTGACCCATATTTCCGAAGGCTTGTCTAGTTAATCCTCTCCATAGGCCCGGAATAGCTCTCCATAAGTCTCTACCTATTTGAGCACTATCACGTTTTCCTCGCTTTTCTTTAAAACGCTCTGTTCTAACGTTAATATCTTCTACAAGATCAGCATCTAATGCATCTGTTTCCACTTTAGTTTTTTCATTTTCTACTTGAACATTATACATTTGACCATTGATTTGTTCGTCTTGTTTAGCTTTATTTCCTGCCCAAGATCTCGTTCTTGCGTCGTCTGGAGCAGTTCTATAAGCTACATCAGCCCATGCGCCATAATCATATATAGTACCAGGAGTAGAGAACGAAGCACCAAGAGTAGAGCCAGCTAATCCAGCATCTATAATTCTATCAGTAAATTCTCCAGCATCCCAATCTCTGAAGCCATTAGCAGTATGAGCAGCAGTATAACCAATTCCTTCTTGTAAAATTTCAGTAACACCTTCACCACCAGCTGCAATAGCAGTTCGTTGTAAAGCTACTCTTGCTACATTTCGTTTTATAAGTTGATCTTTAGCAAATTTCGCTGCATCAGTAGCTAATTTAGCAGTTTCAATTCTTGATGCGTTAAGAAGAAATGCTTTAGCTGCTTCTTTAGTAGTAATAGTTCTATGAATATCTTTAGTACTATTTATTAACGCATTTACAACTGTGTTACGGCCTTCTTTAGTTAACATACTACCTTTACTAATAAAGCTTAAACCAACTCTATCAAGAACAGCTTGCGCTATACCTGCAGTAACAGCTAAACCAGCATTTTTATTATCTCCTTCCATCTCATTCCAAGTAGTACCAGTATATAATGATACTGGCGCTAAATATGAAAGTCCTAAAGTAAAAGGCGCTGCGACTGCACCACCAATACTAACAGCCATATATGGAAGAGAGATAGCAGCGTTATTAGCTATATATTGTAAGACCCCTTCTTTACCCCAGAATCCATCAATATCTTTATATGAAGTTACTATTTCAGGTTTATTTTTAATCTTCTGACGTGCTCTATAAATACCAGCTTCACCAATATTTTCTGCCCATTCCCATCCAGTAGTTTCTCCTAATAGTTCAACAGCACCAAATAATCCTTCTTGAGCTCCAATAAGACCAACGTCCCATGCACTAGAAAAAGGACTAGTAGCTTTATTCTGTAAGTCTCTATCTGGATTTCTAAATTGTACAGAACCAGGAGCGTAATAACCACCACCATAAGCTAATTGAGCTTCATCAATTGCTTGCTGTCTAAATTGCTTTTCATACTTAGTCTCATCTAAAATAGCAGATTGAACAGCGTTGGCAGCGGTATCCCACTCATCTCCATAATTATGACCATCAAAAACTTTAGCAACTTCTAAAGATCTCAATGCTTCATTAGAAGTATATCTATTTGGATCTAAAACTCCTGTAGTAATAAGAGCTCTTTCCCAACTTCTACCTTTAGCATCTTGTAAATCAATAATCTCTCTACCGTGTGGATCTTTTTTACCAGTCTTTACAATGTTAGTAAAACCTTGGTTTTTAGCTAATTGTTGTAAAGCCATATTTGCTTTATGACCACCGGCAGTACCAACGTCTATATTCTCAAGACCAAAAGTCTTTAAAATTTCAGGAGCATCAACTCCTTTTAAACGATATTTTACTGGATCACCATCACTATCGGTTTCTGTCTCAGAAATAATTGTATCAGCATCATAAAACCTATGGTTTTCGTCTACTCGATTAATATCAGGTTTTATATTATCTATAATACCCATTATATATCTCCTTATTATTTAACGGAAGCTGTTATCTCATTTTTAACCCATTCCATAAAACCATTACTAGTTTTATCGTCGGCTTTTGCATCCCATTGTTTTCTATCATCAGCAGGAAGAGCATTCCAATCTTGAATAGCTTGACCTATAAAAGTATTATTTAAATCAGCATCACCACCTTTAAAGCCATTCATTCTCATAACAACAGCTATATTCTTTTGTAGTTTTGAAAACTCTTTAGCATCAACAGGATTCTGTTTTTCTTCTGGGTCTCTATCTGTTATATTACCAGCCATAAAGTAAGTTAAGTTTTCGCCAACTCTTTCACGAATAACTAAACTATTTAAATAACCAATAAGTGATTCTGCTTTTGAACCATCTTGTCTAACATCATTCGTAGCATCTCTCATTGCTAAGTCTATTAGTCCACCCATTTTATCTAAAGAAACATTATTTGCTATTGCCCATTCAATAACTTTTGGACCTGCAGTTTTAGCATTTATATTAGTTTTATAAATAGTTTGACCATCATCATCTTCACCTGCTTTACCAAATTGAGACTTTAAACTTGAAATTTGATCACTATAAGTTTTTCCAAATGTTTTAATAGCTTCTCTATTTTCTTTAGTACCTTTAACATATGTTGGATCTGCATTTAGTTTTGCACCATCAATGAATTTACCATCTGGTGTCTGCCAATACTCATCATCACCTACTTTTACTTTTTCTGCCTTTACTTGAAAGTATTTACCTTTCTTAGTTCTTCCATAAAAAGTTTCATATGTTCCAGTTCTTGTTGTTGGCTTTCCAACTGGTATTAAACTACTTAAGTCTTTACTTTCTTTCCAATCTTGAATAGAACCAGGAGTATAAGTACCTATAAACTTCTTCTCCATCTCTTTTTCGTACTTATCTTCAGACGCAGCTTTTGCATCTATTCTATTTAAATAACCTTTAGCTGCAAATTCTAAAGAACCACCGTGATTATAGCCCATTAATCTAGAACCAAGATACATTACACCCATTCTAGCAAGTTCTTTCTTGTCAAAAAGATCTCCAAACCATTCTTGAAAAAAGCTTTCAGTTTTCTCTTTTTGCTTTTTACTGGCTCCTTCTCCTTTATTTTTAACGTCGTCTGAATTTGCATTAGGACCAGATTGATCTGAACCAGGACCATCATTACCTTTAGTTTCATTAACAATCTTTTCAACTATACTATTTTTCTTATTTTGCTTTTCTTTATTAACAGTAGTATTATTAGATTCACCAATATTTTGATTATTTTTATTAGCTTCTGCTACTTGTTGAAGAATATTTTTATTATCTTGATGCGCTCTAATACTTTTCCATTTATCAGATTCATATTTTGCAGACCATTTTTCAAATGTTGGAAACTCCATAATACCAGAGCCTAACGCTTGCTTTTTAGCTGCTTCATATTTAGCTTTCAGATCGTCTTCTAAAGAATTTATTTCTTTATCTTTCTTTATTATATTCTTTTCTTCATGCTTTTTATTTTGAGTTAGTTCTCCTCTTTTCTCAGTTATTGCAAGAGTAGTTTCATTACTTACAGCACCTTTATCATCAACTTCTTTTTGAGCTTTCTTTTCTAGATTTTTAATCTCATTATGAATAGTAATTACATTCTTACCACCTAATTCATTTTCATAATTAGAGAATGGATTAGCTCCATCATATGTTTCACCCCACTTTCCAGATTGTGCTATATCAAATTCATTTTGAACCTTCAGGTTCATAGGATTACCATGCTGATCTACATACATTCCAGTTCGTAAATCCTTTTTATAAATTTGAGAGGCACCATCTCCTAGTTTATAAGTAATTACATCTTTAGGAACCCACTTACTTGAGATATTAGTGCTATCATCAAAATTTTCTAGTGTAGAATCAGTGTCAATATTATCTATATCAATATTATCTGTATCACTAATACCTTGTGCAACTCCACCTTCCGTATCTAATGTTGGCTCGTTTATTTTAGGAACGTTACCATACATCTCGTTAATAATTTCAGCTTGCATGCGTGAATCATCACTACCTGCAATTTGATCAGGTACTTTTGGCCCAAGTGGAGGATCTTGATATTGATTAGTCCATTCAGGTTTTACGGTTGGAGTGTTAGGATTAGGAACTATATTATTGTTATTTGGTCCAGCAGCATGAGCTGAAGATATAAAACTTGGCCATTTCCAACCACTAGAAGCTGTTTGAACTTCTGGTTCTTTTGAAACTCCTGATAAAACTTTATTTGAGTATGCTTTAGCTTCTTCAGGGATAACATGTGGAGGTAGCTTACCACTTTTTAAAGCAGCTACATTTCCAGGACCCCAATTATAAGCCATTAAAACATCTTCTTTAGACCAATTAGGATATTCTTTTTGAATACCTTTTAAATATTGTAAAGAAGCGTTTCTTTGAGCAGTTTCATCTGTTATATCAAAAGGTTTAACTCCATAACCAGCATCAGACGCGCTTTTAGGCATCCATTGATAAGCTCCCAAAGCTCCAGCTTTACTCTTAGTTAACTCACCTTCATCATCATAGTGTTTACCACCTGATTCTACAAGCTTTAAAGAGTCTAATAAATTGCCTGTTACCCAATCTCCTGTATTAAAATAGCTAGCTTTTTTCGTGTCCTGAATTTCACGCCCGTGGTTGTTCATTCTTTCTATTGCTGGACCATACATATCAGTAGCTTCTTTATTGACTACGAATTCACCAGGGGTCAACCATGCTGGTACAGTATCAGTACCTTTAGGATCTCCGGGATGATCGTACTCAGGAATCATATTCATTGGAGGAATATTATTTTGAGGAATGTCAAACTCAAAAGACATCATGTTTCCATATCTATCTTTTTTAGTGAATTTCTTTACTTGCATTATTTACCTCCACTGCTAGGCTCATCATTTTGTTCTGGTGGTTTTTGAATTACGTTACCATCATTAACTCCAGACATTTGAATAACTGTACCTTGAGCTGTTTCAACTTGTCCACTAGAGTTAACAACACCAGGACCAAAATTAGTTTCTACTACAGAACCTTCTCCAATGTCAGGTTGCCAATCATTTGATTCTAAACCTGTTCTAACTGCAGTAAATTTACCAAGTTTATCTCTATCTCCATAAACAGTTGGCATACCAGCTTCTTTATTTTGTTGAAAAGCTGAAATACCAGATCCACCTTGCGCTCTAGGATCAATTCCTAATTCTTCAATAGTAATATCTCTATGACTAGGCTTTTCGTAATCTACAATATACTGACCAAACTCATCATATACAGGTGTACCTTTATCAAATTCTGATTTTAATTGACCACTAAATGGATCTCTATAATCTACTACCTCATATCCTCCAAGACCACCATAAATCTCTTCAGTAAATATTTTACTAGGATTTGATATAGCAGTATTATGTCTTATATTACCGCCAGTAGTTTCTATTCCATATCGACCTGCTGGATTAGCGCCATAAGCACGTTGTTCTCTTGATATATTATGCATAGAGTTTTCCCAGCTTCCTAAACCAGCTGAGATTGGACTTTCTCCTGCTGCTCTTAATTTTCCATAACTACTACTAGAACCACCTAAACCTTCTTCTGATCCAATTCCAAGCCAACTTTTACCCCAATCACTAGGACTTTTATAGCCTTCTGCAGCTCCTGTTATTGGATTAAAAGATCTTCCTTCTTCATTAAAAACATTACCATATGCGTCTGTAGTACCTGGCTCACCAAAATTATATTTATCTGATTTAGTTGCTCCTGCTAACAATGTTCCTACATAAGGAACTAAACTTATAGGATTCGTTGAACCTGGTTTATAACCCCTTGCTGTAGACATAGCTGTATAATTTGGAGTGACATTATCATTATCATCATCTTGATTAAATTGATTAATATCTTCTAATGGATCATCCATTACAGTAGTACTAACCTTTCTTTTATTTATTCCCCAAGGATTTTCTGGAATCTCAGGATTTGGTACGCCAGCTGCAGATACTGTGTCTACGAAAGGTTGTGATGAGTATCTAAAACCATATTTTGGTTGTATAGTATGAGAAGGCTGGTAAGGTATACCTGTACCACTACTACTATTATTATTAAATCCTACCATTTTAATTACCTCTGCTTAAAGGACCACCTATCATTGCAGAAGGTCTTGTCATATCTTCTGCAGCTAAATTAGTACTTATTGGATTTCCAACTGTATCATACTTAAGTTTTATTTCTCTATTTTCTGAAATTGGTCCACCAGTATTCTTATAAGAAATATTCATTTCTTTTAAAGCTCTTTGCATATCTGGATTAAGTTCTCCTACTGGTCCAAACATACCTTTAAAACTAGTTTCTCCCCAAGGAAGCCATTCTGGTTCTCTTCTCATATATTTATCGACTACCCAACCAAGTGGAGAAGTTAATCGATTCATTCCTCGTTGAACTGTATCTGATACAGAGTCAGTTCCTTTTTGATTAGCTATTTCATTATGTATATTCATATTTCTATTAACGTCTTTCATATATTGCCATAAACCAGGAAATTCAACGTCTCTTCCAATAGGCCTTTCTG